>Ga0308158_10000088_pt1 | contig 227690 bp, 191 predicted proteins | sample PhyBR2_FD_201038 | JGI IMG/M metagenome (GOLD analysis project Ga0308158, IMG submission 201038) | Phyllosphere microbial communities from UC Gill Tract Community Farm, Albany, California, United States - DLSLB.R2 | ecosystem: Host-associated > Plants > Phyllosphere > Unclassified | place...
TAGGCATAAAAACCTTGACGAGCTAGTAATGTGCCGCTACCGCTTTAGGTAATCTGATATTTAATTTAAGTAAATAAATAGTAGTCTTTCTTAAATAAGAATATATCAAAACAAATCTAAAGGACGATTCTTCTACCGGATCTGTTATGCTGAGCGCAGCGAAGCAGCTCTTTATAGATTGCTTCACGCTACCCCACCAGCCACCCTTCGGTTCGCAATAATAATCCAGTCTGCGTATTCAGCGTAATCTGTGGGAAATAACTAGCGGAGCCTGTAATGCTGAGGGTTAATTTATTTCATAAAAATCAATATTAGGGACAGCCACTCCAGTGTCGTCATTTCGAGCGGAGTGCAACCTAGTCGAGAAATCTATTTAAAGATCTCTCCATTTCGCTGCGCTTCATCCGATAGCTATCGGATCGAGATGACGATTCTTCTACCGGATCTGTCGTGCTGAGCGCAGCGAAGCATCTCCTTAATAGATTGCTTCACGCTACCCCACCAGCAACCCTTCGGTTCGCAATGACGGTTCTTCTACCGGATCTGTCGTGCTGAGCGCAGCGAGGCATCTCCTTAATAGATTGCTTCACGCTACGCCACCAGCAACCCTTCGGTTCGCAATGACGGTTCTTCTACCGGATCTGTCGTGCTGAGCGCAGCGAGGCATCTCCTTAATAGATTGCTTCACGCTACGCCACCAGCAACCCTTCGGTTCGCAATGACGAAATGATAATAATTAAATCTGCGTAATCTGAGGGAACTAACCCAAATACGATTAGATTACAAATCCCGACTAACGAGTAGCAGGGTGCTGGGCTTAAGTGGGTATCTACTCCATCGTTTCTTAACCTTTTCTCCGGCCATTCTTAACCCACCGACCGAAAGCTAGCTAAACCTGTGGTATGGGCGGGAGGCAACAGCACTAAGCTTTTACCGATGTTTAACTAAAGCAGGACTAAACATAGGGTTAAGCAGGTATAGCGCAAGCCTGGCTAAAAGGTGGCCTTAACGTGGAGTAAATGTGGAATAAAGGTGGGGTGTTGTGATGTTTTATGGATTTTTAATCAGATTAACTAAAATGGGATATTATTGCTTTTGTTTAACCTAATATACAAAAATTAAGGCTCAGGTACAAGTCTTAGCTCCAACGCACTGAAAGTACTTCATTAAAACCAATTCCGATCCTAAAAGCACAAGTCAGGAAGCAGCAATGTTCTACCTACTAAGACTTGCGCTAGAGAGGATTAATAAACGTATTGGGTTTCGTGTAAAAAAAGACATTAAAATCATAAAACAATTAATATATACACAATCAGGTTTCGATTTGGTGTAAAAAAATTAGTAACCAAAAAATTACAGTTATTTGATTATTATAATTGTGAATATTTAAATTAATCCTTTCAAAAACTATGAAAACCAAAACTCTAAAAATGATCCTTTACGCTTTTGTGTTGGGATCTCTAACTTTATCATTATTTTATGCTTGTAAAAAGAATGAAATTGTTGATAATTCAAAACTTGAACGCTTTACACTTAAAAGCGAAACAAAAGTCCAAAGTTTACCTGATGTTATTAAAAGTAAATCTCTAAAGGCTTATCTTAATGCAATAACGGAATTAGACCTTTCAACAGTGACTTTATCAAAGGTAAACGAAACAGATACGCTGGAATTTTATAAAATTTTGTATAAAAACAATCCTGAAAAGGCATTATTTTTATATCATTTTATCAATTCCGATAGTTATCTTCCTTTAGGTATTGAACATACCAACGATAGCGCAACTTCATATGATAAAATGATTGTTAGTGATTTGAGAGGGACTGTTTTGAATATTCAGGAATATAAGAACAAAAAATATATTGGCTTTGTTAATGATAAGAATCTCGGTGATGTAAACGTTAAGATTAGTGGCGGACAACGTGAGAAATTGATGCTTGTAGATCCAAATGGGCCAGCTCAAATGGAAGGTTGCTATGCTTGTATTAATCGTGTATATAAAGAAACAAATGATAAATGCGCTGCCGACTTTGTCTGCGATATTGGCTGCAGCTTTAATGTTGCCTGCAAAGCACTATTTCTAGCTTCGGCAACTGCTGTATGTACCAGTGGAGGTATAGGCCCACGTCCTTGCGGTATATTCCAAGATTAACTAAAATAAACTTACTATGAAAAAGATACTTTATATTGTTATTGCAGCGTTCACCTTGTCAAGTGTTGGAATACTTATGTTTGTTAATGACGCTGACCCTAATATTTCAAGGTTAGTCATAGTCATATCGATGATCTTGAACGTAACATGGGTAATTATGTTAATTATAAAACTCCGGAAACCAGCGAACCATTTTAAGTAAGCCTGTAACAAAATTATTAAAGCCCACTCTGACGCAAGTCTTAGCACCCATAACCTGCGTAACGGACTGAATGTACTTCATTAAAACCAATTCGGATATTATAAGTACAAGTCGACCAAACCGCAACCCTGTCCGCTAGGACCTGCGCTAGTGAGGTAGAAACTTCAAAACCAATTCTTCCCATTCCTGTTCGAGGCTATGCGAAGGAAAGGGCTGTGCTGCTTTCCTGTACCAGTAACCCGCATTAAATTCATCACCTTCTTTGCGATGCAGGTAGGCATGAACATGTGCTGACTCCTGATCACTGAGGTGATCGACGAGGTTGTGGGCTTTATCCCATGCTCCTTTTCCATCATACCACAATGCCTTAATCTGGGCAGAAAGCGCAGCATCCGGAAAATCGTTTGTTAAAGTCTTTTTAAATTCTGCTATACTTCTCATGAGCAATCATGTAATATCGTGATTTGAAAATGTTGATTGTAGTCAAGATTTTTGCGTCCTGCTACTCAATTGTGTTTAACCTGGTTTCAAATATAACTTAAATTAAGCATGCTAGTTTGCCATGCCATAGCTTTCTTAATGAACCTGGCACAAGCGGGCTATTCACTACCCCACCTGTGCAAGTTCAGTCATTCATCACTTACTTAAATTAAACTGCGATAACAATCATATTAACAAAGAGTTATTTGGCTGCTATAACCTCCGGACTGCTTATGGTTTTAATGATAAACCTGTTGATGATTTCACTGTCTTCCGTAAATCCACAATCAAATTTGATGGTGTGTTTACCGGTTTTTAAGGCTGGAACAGGCTGTTTTAAAGTAATTTCTTTTTTAAAACCGCCTTTGCTGTTGTAAACCTTAACTGTTGTACCATTGCATACAATTGAGTTTCCGGCTTCAAATTCGCCAGGTAATTCCAGCTTAAAGTAACCATCCAGCTCTAACCACGGATTGCTGATCACGCCTTCTTTGCCGGTAAATGTAAGCGTAAAGTTTAAAGGCTGTTCTGCATTGCTATTGGTAAATTGCCACTCCGAAAAAGTGGGTTGCCCCGGCTGTAGCAACTGTTTGGCATGCTCAAATTTGATTTTTTTAAATGGATACAGTTTCCAGCCCTGGCTATGTTGTTCGAGATGGAAATCGTTTTCAGGATTTTTTAAGCGGCTAAGCTGGTCGGCACTAAAAATGTTCTTTTTGTAAGCTTCCTGCCAAAGTTTAATGAGTGCGAGTAACTGACTCGTATTTGGATTCTTTTGCAGGTTTTTATAACGAGCAACCAAAGCAAAACCTGCATGATAACCGGCAGCCCGGGCCATCATCCATTCTATATCCTCAGCAGTGGTTGTAGAGGATAGTAAAAACCATCCCAGCATGTTTGGCATATAATTTCTTTCGAGAAAAGGCTGGTTTTCTAACCTGTAATCGCCCTGCGACTCGCGAAATCCACCATACCAGGGCTCGCCCCAGTTCCAGTAATGGCAAATGTGCCAGTAGTAGTGACTAGATCTGCTGGTACCGTTAACCAAAGTGTGTTTGGTATCTTTAAAAACCTTCTCGGCAAAAGCCTGCATACCATAATCACCTTCCCCGGCCGATAAACAACCTTCGTGTCCGTCGAAATCCATTTGCGAAATGCCTGTTTCGTTAAAGAAGCGACCTAAATTACCGGCAATTTCCTGTTGAAGGTTAAAATTGGTAAAGAGTGTATTGTAAGGATAATCCATCATCATCCCAATCGCTGTTCCTTTGGCATGTGCAAGGGCTTTGGTGCCATAAGCCCCACGCTGGCAATCGAGTAATTTATAAGGAGCGGTAGCCGTTACTTCGCGGAAACGGATAATTTCATCGCCGATAAGCACTGCGTGTAGTGTACTTGGCTTTATATTTTTAAAATACTCGTTGGATTCGACTGTAATTTCTGTAGCTGTTGGCGCTATTTCTTCGGTTAAGATGGAGCTTCCGGTTAAAGCAAGCCGCTTGTCGGGCACTGGTGTAACATAAGGATCGTTGGTGTTTACAAAATTACTAAGGGTGTGTACGCCAATACGAATGCCTTTTTTCGATGCCTTATCTACACAAGCTTTCATACCTGCATTGCCATGTGGAAAGGCGGTTGGGTTTAAAATAAAATGTCCCCACGATTGAAAGGGTCCCTCCTGGTACAGTGACATTAATCCTGCTTGTTGCGTATAGTTCAACATAGAATCGATATTGCTTTCGTCGAAATCAGAAATCATGTAGGCTCGTCCGGTTCCGGGCGACTGTTTGTGCCAAACGCCATTAATTAAGGGATGTGGCAAGCCTTCGGCAAGTTCGATTGCACCAATACGCGTTAATACCTCATTTTCGGGTGCTCCAAAAAGTGCAATTTTCGAACCTACAGTGGTTTCGTTTGCAATTGCCTTAACCGGCATATTGGGATATTGGTTCCACACGGTATGTATCCTGTCTTGTGAGCGATCGAGACTAAAGGCCTGCAAACTACTGCCATAAGGCTGACTTACCGCTACCGAACCTCTTGAATAATCGGCTCCCTCTGCATTATTCAGCACACCGCCCAGCGTTTTTACATTTAAAGTTTGAAGTCCAATGGCATAACTGCCATCGCGCACTACGCCAACCACTTCGCCAATGGTTTTACCAATAAGGGTTGGATATGGCCCCCAAATTACTGCGTTTACTTTATCTTTTGCACTTAAACGTATCAATTCAAAAACCAGGTGGCTTTTCTTCTGGGTAATTTTAACATCGGCAGTAATTTTCGAACCTGCAAAAGTCAGCGTAAGGATGCCCGATTTAGCATTAAATGCAGCTTGCGTTGGTTCCTCCCACTGCTGGCCGGTTTGAATTTGTAATAAGGATGCCTTTACTCCGCCAGCCAGATAGTTCTTGCCGGTTTTAGGGTTTAACAGGGTGGTAATTTGTCCTGAAGGGGAAATGTTCAGGGCAAGATCCTCGGTTTTTAGTTGTGTAGACTGTGCCCCGCTACTCAGAAAATGGAGCAGCAGTACAAAATTAATCAATAGTGTTTTTTTCATGAATTTGTTTGTGTGTGGTTTATTAAAATGATGATCGATGATCACATCACAGCTAAATTAGCCAATTTACAGCCCTCAAAACTGATGGTAAATTGACCAATACCGATGTTTTATTTGCAGCCGCATACTTGTAATACCCTAAAATTGGACAGCATTTACCTTTAATTCTGGCGTTCTATTTTTTACCAATAGGTTTTAGAATACCTGCATTATTTACCAAAAACTCCTCCCAACCAAATGGCCAGGAAGAGCTTGTATGCTTAATCCAAGAGCGAATAAGGGATGATTTGTCTGGCCTAAATTAGAAACAGCGCTCCTTAAAAACTCCTCAAATTTTGACTTTTACCGGTGCTTTTTTGATGATATAAAACCCTATAGGCCTTGAGTTTAAAATCGTTCTACTTATTTAAGGCTTTAATAACTATGGCCGCACCATTTTTGTTCTTTAAATCAATATCTAAAACAGTTGCCGAATCTACTTTCATCCGCCTGATCAGGATTTTAGTATCTGTTTGCAGGCTGGCATCGTCGGCATAAATTGTGGCTTCATATTTTACATTCTTTTTTAAAAAATTGAAAGCTAAACTGAACTTCCTGGCCTGATCTGTTAAAGTACCTACATACCAGTTATTGCCACTCCTTCGGGCCATGGTTGCATAAGCGCCAATTTTGCCTTCGAGCACACGGGTATCATCCCATATGGTTGGTAAGTCATCGTAAAAGGCCAGATCTGGAATTTCTGCAATTACCGGCACTGTTGCTTTTGCCGCCGAAATATTGGTCCCTGCTCCGCCTTTACCCAAGGGCGAACCAGCGGGCCGATCATACCAATACACAAACTGCCAGGGACTGTAAATACAGATAGCTTTAGCCATTTGCGAAGCATGTGAGCCCATTTGGTTTACCCTTGGGGCGAAATAACAATTGGTAGCATCGGCAGCGCCGGCCAGCATACGCGTAAATATGGTAATTAAGGCCTGCCTGTTATCGGGGCTTTCTTCATCGCCCCTCACCCCTTCCTGGGTTATTAAATTGGGATAAGTACGCGAGTAACCGGTTGGGCGGTAATCGTCGTGAATATCGAGCATCAGCTGATGGGCTGCAGCCTTTCGGATGGCTTCGTGCAGCCAGGTAATATGCGCTTGCGAGCTTACATTCACAAAACCATACTTGATGCCTTTTACGCCCCATGATTTGTACAAAGGAAGAATGGTATCGAGTTGTTTTGACAGCGCCCTTTGGTTAACGTAGAGTATAATACCTACGCCTTTATGTTTTCCATAATCAATAATTTCGTGCAGGTTTAAAGGTCCCGGAGATCTGGAAGTATCTACATTTACAGCCAATGCGCTGGCTGCGTTATCATATTCGTGCCCGTACCAGCCAGCATCAAACTCTACATAGCTGAGCTTATGCTTAGCGGCAAAATCGATACAGGCTTTGCCTCCGGTAGTGGTTAAAGTAACCTCGCGAATTACCTTACCGGGTTTTATCCACGATACATCTTTTATAGCATTCGGCTTATTTAAGTTTAATACTAAATAATTATTTTCCAACAGTTTAGCTTCCGAACCGGCAATCATTACATAACGCCATGGGGTAGAGAAACTGCGATCAAAAACTACTTTTCCTTTGAGCGCAGCCATTAGTAATAAGCTGTCGGTAGCGGCACGGCTAAACCTCATCTGTGTATAATCGGTTAAAGCCGCCTCACCCAAAGCCACAAAATAACCGGGACGCATTTTAATTACGTAAGGCCGCTCCGTTTCATTCATGGTTTTATTAACCTTCCCTGCTACGTAGCTTGCCTGTGAGTGCTGTGCAATCCACGATGGGTGATCTTCGGTAAACTGAAAGCCGGTAAGTTCGCGGGTAATGGTTAAAGGCTTGTTAGTATTGATGTTATACCTGAAAGCCAGTCCTTCATTGTACACGCGGCAATCGATAGAAAAAGATCGAAAAGGCTTAGTTGTTTCTTTTAACTGAATGGTAACTGCACGGTAGTGATCCGAATAGTTATTCCGCTCGCCATAAACAGGTTTCCAGCTGGTATTAATTAATTTTTCTTTAGCCAAAACCAGCTGAAGGTGATTGGATAAAGGAGGTTCATGCTCAAATTCAAAACCCATAGGTGAAGCAGCAAGTACTACCTGCCCCTTAAAATTTACCCTATAAGTTAAACCAGGTTTTTCGGCAGTACCTGTACTTAAGGTTAATTCGATCTGCTTATCAGGACTTAAAATTTTGATTTCCTTAGCCTTTGCAATTAACGACAGGAAGATAAATAACACAATTGGAATTAATTTTTTCATGGTTTACTTTCACTAATGAAACAACTATTTATATACACTAAAAAAACATTGATCGAACAAAACATTATTTTAAATAAATTAAAAAAGCATACTTAAAACCTGTACTAAACTTTAAATTAGTCAAATAAAATTTCAACTAAACACCGTAATATAATCATAAATATGCTTGCGTATTTCAGCTAAAATGGTGATATTTAAGCGGTAGAAATACATTTTATGGAATACAGATACGAGAACTTTAACTTTCCACCTAACCAATCATTCACCATTCGCACTGAGCCACTTGAATTGATCAAGTACACGCACATGAAGTGCCACCTCAACTTTGAGATTGCATTGATTGAAAATTGTGAAGGCAAACGATTTATTGGAGACCATACCGGAGATTTTAAAGGATCTGATTTAATATTGATGGGCGGCTATCTGCCACATTGCTGGCAATATTATGGAAGTGTAAACAGCTACCAGCAACCCCGTGTTACTGTAGTTCATTTTTTTCCTGATTTTTTGGGTAAGGATTTACTGGATAAACCCGAAGCCCGCCATTTAAAAGAGTTGTTTCACAATGCTTCTAAAGGAATCCGTTTTACAGGAAATACCTTAGAAACAGCAAAAAGCCTGTTGCAGGAAATGCTGGTTACCAAAGGGCTGCACCGGGCCTCCCTAATGTTGCATTTGCTCGATGTATTGGCGCAATCGGGCGAGTATTCTATTTTGGCAACCCCAGGTTTTAACATCGTCGATAACTCTGCCGATGCGGATAAAATCAACCTGATTTACGATTACATTTTCAAAAATTTCAAAGAAACGATTTCACTTTCGCATGTAGCGAGCTTAGTAAATATGAATCCGGCTGCTTTTTGCCGCTTCTTTAAAGCTAAAACCAACAGAACCTTACTCGATTTTATTAAAGAGGTACGGATTGGCTTTGCCGCCAAACTACTCATTGAAGGTACCTGCAATGTAAGCGAGGCCTGCTACAGCAGCGGTCACAATAACCTGTCGAACTTTAACAAACACTTCAAAGAAATTAAAGGTCAGTCGCCCAGGTCGTTTGTAAAAGAGTATGCAGATTAAATGATTAATCCCTAATCAGCTTAGGGATTAATAAAAGAATAGATCTCTTCGGTTTGGGCCCATTTTTGTCCCGGTGCAACGCCTGTAACGCCAACCTGGTACTTACTCATAAGCGCATTCCAGGCTTTACACTTCTCGCTATACGATTCTGCTACCTGCCCCATGCGGTTTAAATCGGCATTTTCGGGCACAGTAACGATCATCACTATCGATTTATTGAAACGGTAAAGCGTAATTTTCTTATAGCCTGCTTTCTTAAAACCAGCTTCTACTTCGGGCCAGATTTTTTTATGGTAATTCAGGTATTCCTGAACCTTTTTTTCATCATCGACCAGGTTAACAACAAAAACCAGTTCCTTGTTTTTCGTTTGCTCGGCCGCCTTCTGGCATCCCTGCATCGCCATACAAAGCAAAAAGCCGGCAAGCAGTATGCGACGAAAATTAGCCTTTAAAAAGGTTGTATTACTGGAAATCAATGTATTCGGAAATTGTTTAGTCATCAGATCGTTTTTAATTAAAGATAATGTAAATGCCTATCATTACAACCGCGAGAATAGCCCATAATACCCAAACCCGGGTTGATTTATATTTAAACTGCCTGTTGGTTTCGGCAATAGACAATAGCGGATGCTCGTGTGTATTTTTGGTAAAAAGCGAAACCAACACCATGATAACCGATAAGGCTAAAAAGATATAAAAGGATAACAACAAAAAATGTGGCCAGTAGCCTTTGTATGGATAGTTGAGGATATGACAAAGCCCCAGTACAATGCAAAGAAGACCACCGCCATATAATACCGCTTCGGCTGCTTTGTTATTGGCCTTTTTCCAAAGTACCCCCATTAAGAAAACAACAGAAAGTGGCGGTGCCAGAATGGATACCAAACCCTGGCTTAAATCGAAAAAGCCCTTGCCCGAATAGGAATAGAGCGTGGCGATAAGTAAAGCCATAACTGCGGCCAGAACAGTTACCAGTCGGCCAACCAGCCGGTTTTGTTTTTCGCTAAGCTTTTTATACTGGTTCACCACATCTAAAGTAAATACGGTACTGAACGAATTTAAACCCGACGAAATGGTATCGATTAATGCTGCAATCAAGGCTGCAATACACAAACCCATTAAACCCGGAGGCATTAACTGCTTAACCAGGGTAATGTAGGCATTATCGGGTTTGGCAATGTCTTTATACAAAACAAAACACATGATGCCCGGAAATATAAAAATGAAGGGCATAATAATTTTCAGCACCGAAATAAAAACCGCACCATACTGGCCTTCTTTAATATCTTTTGCAGCCAGTACTTTCTGTACAATGGTTTGATCGGTGCACCAATAATAAATAGCCACTACCGGATATCCTAAAACAATGGCCACCCACGAATATTCGGGATCTTTAGCCGGTTGGAATAAATGCCAGTATGAAGACGGGGTTGCATTTACCAGTTGCGATATGCCTCCGATCTTGTTTATGGCAAGTACCGTGAGTACAATAGAAGAGATAATGATGATGATGGACTGGAACACCCCTGTTCTAACCACCGCTTTAAGTCCGCCCAGGGTGGTAAAACTGGTTGCAATAATGGCCACCAGTACCATCGCCTTGAACAAAGGCCAGTTAAAGATCTGCGAGATTAACAAACCACCGGCATACAAACCGCTTCCCAGCCAAACAACCATGATAGATACCAGGCTGTAAATGGTTAGGAAGTTATACGACCGCTTTCCGTACCGCACCATCAGAAACTGTGGCATGGTACTTACTTTGGTGGTGAGGTAATGCGGTACAAAAACCATGGCCAGCAGCAGCAGGAAAATCCAGGCCAGCCACTCGAAATTACTTCCTACAACACCTTTTGTAAAACCAATACTGGCAAAGCCGATCAGCATCATCGGGCCTGCATTGGCACTGAATAATGAAAAGCCGATTTGCCACCAGGTAAGGCTTCGTCCACCTAAAAAAATATCTGTAGCATTTTTCTTTTTCTGGCCGAGGTAGAAAGCCACAAAAAGCAACATCATGAGGTAGCCAAGCAGCACAACATAATCAATAAGGGCTAATGAAACATCCATATACCTGCAGGCAATTAAAGTAAAACAATTGGACTATAGGAATTCGATTTTTCGGCAGTCCAGGTTTTATTCATGTCTATTTTTCCTTTGCGGTTCCAGTAATCCCAATCAATCCTAACGGGCAGCCCTTCAATATCTGGTAAAACAAACCTTCCGTTTTCTAACTTAGGACGCACTGAAAAATAGGTTTCCAGTCCATGCATTAGGGTGTACAGGTATTCTACCCTGAAATTTTCGGGGGCAGCAGCCAAAATACCGGCTGTAAATAAAGAATAACTTCCGGATGAGAAATCGAGCCCGGCCCCAACGGCTAAATCGCGGACCTCCATCCACTCCCCGATACTACTCAGGTAATAAGGCGTAGGTTGCAAATGTTTCACCCCTGCATTTTTTAAAGCTGGAAAAACCTTTGCGCTCCGTTCCGATTCGCCAAAAGAAATGGGAATGACTGATTTTTCGCATAACAAGGCAATATCGGTTATGGAAGCTGAATGTACAGGTTCTTCGAACCATTCGATATTTTGAGCTTCTACCCCGCTAATAAACTGCAGGGCCTGATCAACATTCCAGATCTGATTGGCATCTACCGCCAGTTTAATATCATCGCCAATGATTTTACGTACATGCTTAACACGCTCAATATCTTCCTGCATGGCTGTACCGAAATTCTTCCCGACCTTCATTTTGATACAATCGGTACCGCATTTCAGGAAATATTCGATCTCTTTTTCAAGTTCCTGATAGGAATAGTTGGTGCCTCCACCGCTGCAATACATCAGCACATCGTCTTTATCGGCGTTTAAATAACGGTGCAAAGGCTTTCCATTTCGGCGTGCAGCCAAATCATACAGGGCTAAATCAATCTGACCTAAAATAGAGGCTGCAGTTCCCCTGAAACCCTCATTGCGAATAGACCAGTATAGTTTTTGATAGAGTTCTTTATAGGGAATATTGCGGCTGTGAAATAAAATAGGCAGCATACACACCTCGAGCAGGTGCGTATAAGCACTAAAAACGGGTGCTTCGCCTATATTTCCATCTTCATCCGTCAGGGTGATTATCGATAAACTAAATGTACCAAAGGGGCCCATCGTTGCATCCTGAAAGGGGGTAATGGCCTGTACAGGGGCTAAGCGCCTGACCTGAACTGAGTGAATATGGAATATTTCGTTATCGATAGCGTTCATCGTGTTTCATTTAAGATTGTGTTCAAATTCATTATTTCTTTAAAAACCTGCTCAGGCAAAGCCCCTCCCTGGATATCAAATAAGGTTTTTAACAATTGTTCGGAATTACCCGGGCCAATTACCATTTTAAAATCTTCTAGTATGCTAAGGATAAACCGGTGTGCCAGGGTAGACAGCGGCAGATTATATTTATCGGCAATCGTTTTGATCTGTTTGGCTTTTTCGATACTTTCTTTATCCATCCAAACTGGTGGCGTATCTACAAATTGCTGATATTTATTGCCCAGCAAGCCCATATGTAAAGGGCTGGCCGAATAGAATTCGATGTTGTGGGCCTGATAATAAGGCATACTGGTATTCAGCGCATCGTTGTAACAGGCATCTAAACGGTTAAACTCCATCACCACATCAAATACGGATGCAAAATCGTACTGCTTAAACCAATCGGGCACATTGCCCCCGATACCAATTTTTTTGGCCAGGCCAGCTTGTTTAAATTTTTGCATCTGCTTAAAAATAGCCGCTACATCATCGTGCTGTGCAATCGCAGCCGGATCGTGTAAAAACAAAACATCAATTGCTTCAACACCCAGCGTAGCCAAACTTTCGTATACGCTTATTTCCATTCGGGAAGGGGAATAATCATAAATCCCTTCGTCGGTAGCGTAGCATTTTAAGCGCCCCACCTTAGTATTAATGCGTGGCAGCTTTCCTTTCCATTGCTTCAGGGCTGCACCTACAATTTCTTCTGCATCAGCATAAGCAGGTGCGGTATCAATGGCTTCCATACCATATTCGAGTGCCAATAATATGGCACTGACCGATTCTTTCTTATCGACCGGCCCCCATATACCACCTAAAGCGGCAGTGCCTAAAACACACTTTGACAAATATTTTGATGATTGCATCTCTCTAATTTACGCTTTACCTATACGAACAAAAATATTTTTTCTGTGCACAAATAACTATTGCAATTTTGACTATTACCAATGCTTTATTGATTCTTTAATTTATTTTGCTGTTTTACTCACTGGCACCCAAAACAGTAACTTCTCCGCTTTTTCCAAGCCTTACTTTTACCGTCTCACCTGCTTTTACAGTTGCTTTAGGCCATTTGGTAAAATTGTTATAGCCCAATGGTTGCGTTGCAGTAACGCTGGTTTCGGCAAAAAGGGTAACACTGGCATCGTGGATGGTTTCATTTTTTAAGTGCAGCACCGTGCCTTTTGCATCCTGTTTTATAATGTTGGCGGTAATATGATCGAACACATATAACTTCTTTTTATCGGTTTGCAGGTAGATACCGGGTAGCTCTAAGGCCATGAGCATGCCATTGGTTTCGGTCCACGAGTTACGGGTATTGATAAAATTGCCAATACTGCCTTTTCCTTCCGCATCACTGGGCTGAATGCGTTCCATGCTTGAGCCGGTTAAATTATGGGTGGTAAGGTGATGTGGAGGTACGTTAACGGCTTCTGCATGGGCATGCTGCATATCGCGAATCAGGTCGGCATACAAAGGGTTCCCTGTTGCCCGAAAAAGTTTAAACAGATAATCGGCAGATGAGGTACAAATACCCGGCGCAGCGTGCTTGTTCTGAATGCTGGCCCAGATTGCCCCGGCCATATTACATTTCAATTGCCCGATCTGGCTTTTTGCTGGAAAAACAGGGTCGTAAGATATGGCCCAGGTGGCACAAAGTGCAGCCTGCACTTCTGCTTTGTCTAACCAGCTTTTATCGCCGGTGTAATAGTATAGTGCCATTAACGATTCCATAAAGCCAAATGCGGTTTCACTATCCGAATCCATCGAAATATCGCCACAAGCACCACCGGTTAGACCTTGTTTAACCACATCGCGGTTATAATAATAGTTAGCTGAAGCTTTGGCCACCGCCAGCCAGTCAGGCTGTTTAAAGTAAGCCGAAGCCATAGCTAAACCGGCAGGAACAATGGCACCTGCCGTTGAATTGTAAATGGCTATTTTACCGTTTTCGGGGGTAATAAACTGCCCGAACTGGCCATCTTTCTTCCAGGTATTGGTAAATGCGGCTGCTAATTTCCGGGCTCCCTGCTCCCACTCAGGTTTAATCATACTGCCATAGCCCTGCACTTTGAACAGCATTAAATGTTTAATTAACCACAGCAGCACATCGCCGTTTTTACGTACCATGGCCTGTATTTCGGGGTATGCTGCATTCATTTCTTCGGGACGGATTTCCCCTTCAGCGGTTATACCACCATAAAAATAGCCGCTTTTGCCCTGCAACTTGTTCATCACAAAATCGAGCTCTGCAGCCACCCGGTTCCGTTCCTTTTCATTGTTCATGGCCAGCATGGGGTAAGTATTGATCATCCCGCTCACCCATCCCAGTTGAAAATCGTTACCGTTCTCGGGCGTATAATAACTTCCGGCAGGCACCGTAATAAAGTTGTTGCTGCAAATGGTTCTTGCCATTTCCAGTTCCTTGCTCATTGGTAATTGATTGCGCGGCTGGTTGGGGCCGGTAAATGCTTTACGCACCTTCATAAATTTGGTCAGCAAATCGGGAATGCTGTTGGCGGTAAAAACATAAATCCTGAAACTGAGGCTAAGCGCATCACCACTTTTCCAATCGTGTGCTTTATCACCACTTGCATGGTAATCGCCAAAACCAGCTGCCAGTTTACGCATAGCAGGCGCAGTTATGCTAATGCTACAACTATCCTGCGCTGCATTTTCGCTAATGCTCAATCCGTTATTACCAAAAGCCGATTGCTGCCCCGTAAGTACAATAAAACCCTTTTTTGCTGATTGCGAGTAAAAACACATCGCAGGAGTGGCTGTACTGGTACTTTGCAGCTCAATACGTGATGCTTTACCTTTTTCGATGGCCAGCCGTGGGTTATTGGAAATGGTTAAAGGCACATTAGGATTATAGTACATTTCGGCCGGGTAAGCCGGATTGTACGAATTGCCAATAGCATGATAACGGTTGCCGTTATAAACACTTGCGGGCACCAAGACGTAATTATCGCGGCTCCATTTACTAAAATCGAATGAGGCTGATACTGCCGTTGAAGTTGCGGCTCCTTTTTCCAGCATAAAACGGGTGGTTACATCAATGGCTTCGGGTGCACCAGCAACTTTTTCGGTTTGTACTTTCAATTGCCAGTTTGCACCATTGTACTGAAGTGAATTTTGCCTAAACTGTTGTTCGCTCAGCAGGTTTGTACCCGAATATTGCTGCACACTTAAGCGCATGCTGCCACTTAACATTTTAAGTAAACCTTGTGTTTCTGCTTCGTTATTTAATTGCCCAAACACCGGCAATTGTATAAATGCTGTAGCCAATAATAAACAACCGAGCTGTTTATACCTTTTTATAATCTTCATCTCTTTTTAAACTTTTGCCTGTTGTTAATTTCGAGGTTTTTTGTTGTTTTTCAGAAAGTATTTTGTTTCAATCCCCTCTACTAATCTGTTTTAAGTTGAAAAGTTCCTACCCAAAAGAGGGGGCTCGCCCCCCTCCTTTTTTAAAACAAACTAATCATTCCTAACTAATTGAGTCCTTATTGAAGCGGATCGAAGGTTCCACCCCATTCTTTATTTTGTAAAATCACGTTCTTAGATTGAGAAATCTGCGCTGGTGGTATGGCATAAAACCAGTGGTTTAAATCCAGGTTAAATCTAAAATTCGGATCTCCATCTAAATTATCGATATAAACGCCCCTTAGTTTAGCCCGTGTTGTTGCATTCATGATGGTCTCTGAAGGGGTAATTACCGCACCATCCTTTAAAGTGGCATACAAACCATGCTTAAAGGTCTGGGCATTAAGCAAATCGTACCGTTTCAGGCGTCTTAAATCGCCAAAGCGCTTGTTCTCAAAAGCAAATTCTATCTGACGCTCACTGATGTAAGCCTCACGAATATCGCTTGTTGCCGAAGCTGTAATGCCATAATTACTTCCCGCTCCTGCTGTTATGCCGGCACGGCGACGGATATCTTTTAATACCTGCAAAGCCTCACCACTTTTGCCCAGCTCATTGGCGCACTCGCCATAGTTCATCAGCACTTCTGCATATCTGATTACCGGCCAATCGGTTTGTCCCTGGGCATACAATGCTGCTACTAAAGTGGTATCTAAACCTTTTCTTTCCCAGAAACCAGTTTGTCCACCACCTGTCATACCCGTATGCACAGCATTCATGGCACTTGAGTACTTATCTGTTGCGGCATCGTATTTCCAAATTTCCCAGAAGCTGTTACCTTTTACATACACCGGCGAAACTTCGTCAGGGGTTGGATATGGTATACCACCGAAAAAGATTGTAGCGTAAAACCGGGGATCGCGGTTGGTATAAAAATCGGTCATAAACTGCGTGTTATAGGCCGGATCTGACATTTGATTCTTATCGAACTGCATTGGGCTGCCATCTCTTTTTGGATAAGCCAGTAAAAGGTTAAATGTTGGTTGGTTTACCCCCGTTGCATCTTTGGTTAATGGTATTGGCCTGATCGAATTAAAAGCTACGCCTGCACCCGGAAAAGTATATTGGCGCACCATAATCACTTCCTGATTCCTTTCGGTGTACCAGATATTTTTATAGTTTGGAAATAAATCGTGTCCTTGTGTAAGGGCGTAATCTTTAGCCGCTTTATTGGCATCGTAAGCAGTTTGCCAACGACTCGCATCGTTTGTTGGGTTAAACAAAGGGCTGGCGTAAGTCATCAGTACTTTTCCTTTTACAGCCATTGCTGCTACTTTGGTAATGCGCCCATAATCTACGCCACTGCTATATTTACCCGGCAAAACAGCAATCGCCTCATCCAGATCTTTAATAATCTGGCTTACGCATTCTGAAGTTTTATTACGTGGTTTAAACAAGGCATTTACATCGTCGGCATTTTGGGTATGTAAAATTAAAGGTACACCGCCCAGGTTATTTACCATGTTCCAATAACTCCAGGCACGCCAAAACTTCGCCTCAGCCATGTATTGCGCTTTTAAATCGGCCGGTAATACCCCTGCAGGAACTGCCTCGAGCTGATCTAAGAAAAAGTTTGCCTTATCGATTACCGAATAACCCAGTGAACTGGTTGTCTGATCGACTGCAATTATACCGCGCTGATAGTTGCCCAATGTTTTTGCGCCGTTATAACCTTCGTCGGTACTGTTCCCGTCAAACGACCAGCCGGGCATAGAAGCACCATAAATATCGTTTAAGAATGCTTTGATCATACCTGGGTCTGACCATACGTTTTCGGGGTTAATAGCCCCATTATTTTTATAATCCAATCCCTTTTTACAGGATGTTACAACTAGCAATACTGCCAGGCTGCACACGAAATATCGTATATTTTTGAGATATAATTTCATACTATTTATCCATTACTAAAGTGAAACATTAACACCAAAATTGAAGGTCTTCATAATCGGAACCGAGAATCCGTCGCCAATTTCAGGATCGAAATAGTCTTTATTAAACTTACTGATTACGAACAGGTTGCTACCACTGAAATAGAATTTCATGCCCGATACTCCAATCTTGTTGATATAGCGCGACGGAATGCTGTAACCGACATTCAATAATTTCATCCGTAAGAAGTTGGCATTTTTTAACCAGAAAGTACTGTTGTTCGTCATTACCGATTGTGTTCCATCATTTGCACTAAGCCTGTTGGGTAAGGTGGCATTTGGATTTTGAGGGGTCCACGAATCGTTATACCAAGGCAACCACATGCGGTTCCATTCAACACCACCAGCCAAACTGTTTACGAAACGCGATTGATGTAAGTTCCCGTTAAAAGTAGCATCTACGGTAAAACCTTTCCAGGCAAAGCCCAGATTAAGACCTAGAACAATTGGGTTGTTATTATCCTTTACCTGAACCTGGTCCCAATCATCTACAATTCCATCGGGTGTACCGTTTGGTCCGCTTAAATCGGCATAGGTAAGTTGTCCCAACGCTGGTGCAATACTTCTGAACTTATAATTTGGATTGGCTGTTTTAAAAGCATCCAGTTCGGCCTGCGTACGGATCATTCCGGTAGCCTGATAGGTTACAATGCGGTTAGTGGCTTTATCCGGATTTGCCTGCCACGGATAGGTTACATTCTGATCCTGGATAACATATTTGGCAGCCCCGTAAGAAGCATTTAAATTTACATAGTAGTTAAAGTCCTTATTGTTGTTTTTATAGCCCAGGTTAATTTCTACACCTTGTGCATTAATTTGCCCGTAATTGGAAGCCGGTAAGGTGCGGCTAAATGTTGGTGGTACTGAAGCAATCCGCGATCCTAAAATATCATAGGTTTTAATGAAATAATATTCGGCACTACCACTAAAATGCTTCAAGAACTCGACATCTATACCTACATTGTAGTTTAATGTTTTCTCCCAGGTAAGGTTTGGATTGGTTAAAGCACCATAAGTTATCCCAACGTTGCTTACCGGTGTTGTACCTAAAAATATAGCATTACCGTTTTGGTATGACTGCTGCCACTGCCAGCCACCAATTGCATCGTTACCGGTTAAACCTGCCGAGGCACGTATTTTCAGCATGTCGATACCTTTTGCACTGCTCATGAAGTGCTCTTTCGAAACAACCCATCCGATTGATCCTGCCGGAAAGAAACCCCAGCGTTTATCGGCAGGGAAGCGCATAGAACCATCATAACGGCTGGAGAAACTGGCCAGGTATTTACCATCATAATCGTAAAATGCCTGCCCTACGTAGGAAATCCTTCCATCAGAAAGTTCGGTATCACCACCACCGTAATCATCAGCTCTCTGGTTACTGGCAGCCCACCACTGGTCGGTAGTATAAACCGGGAATGTCTCACGTCCGGCAAATATTCCTCCACTGTTCGATTCTGCTTTTTCGTAAACCAGCCAGCCCTTTAAATTGTGTTTCTTAAATGAATGATCGTAATTTAACTGGAAGTTTAACTGATAGTCGTTGCCCCAGTTATAGTTTTCCTGGATAAAGCTCTTTCCAATCTGTGATGATTTTTTTAGGGTAACCAGATCTTTATCATCGGTACTGAAAATATGCAAACCGGTTTTTTTCATTACCCACATATCATACTGCTTTTCGAAAGTTTTAGTACGGTTGTTGGTGTACGATTTGTTAAACTGCACCGATGCACTCAGTCCATCTACTGCAGCAATTTTGTAAGTAGCCTTTAAATTCAACACCGGTTTAATGTTGTTGCCTTTGATATAGCCACCATCTCCTCTTACTTCGGCACCTACGTTACCAATCCAGCCATAATCAATGGGGTTACCTCCATTGGTCCAAACCGGTTGATCGGGTTGCCAAAGCAATTGCTTTCTGTAAATACCCGGTATATCACCAACAGATGTATTGGTTGGCGAATACATCAGGTTATTGTTAAGGGTAATACCAGTAAAAAAGTTCAGGTTTTTGGTAATATCAGCAGTGATGTTAGCGCGAAGATTGTACTTATCAAAAGTGAGGTTTTTCATAAATCCTCCCTGTTTGGTGTACGAGCCACCAATGAAATAACTAATTTTATCGCTACCGCCCGATGCGTTTAAATTGTGTGTACGGGTATAAGGATCTTCCCAAACAGCATCCAGCTGATCGTATCCCCATCCATTATTGATCCCTTTAAAGTATTCGAGGTCGCTATCAGCCCATTTCCAGCCTGCAGGATCGCTTGTAGGATTAATGCGGTTGTAGAGTTCACCTGTTTCAACTGCACTGGTTAAAGGTGCATTTTTACCACGTCTGTCAAAACCGGTGCTGAATGAATAATCAATTTTTGCAGCTGAGTTTTTTCTACCGGTACGGGTTGTTACTAAAATTACCCCTCCCGCAGCGCGGCTACCATAAACCGCTTTTGATGCTGCATCTTTTAATACGGTTACATTATCAATATCATTCGGACTCAGGTTATTAAAATCGCCAGAGCCACTGATTTTACCATCAATTACATACAATACATTCTGGGCATTAAAAGAGGTACCTACCCTTACAGATATACCTGGTTGTGTACCCGGAATACCATTTGGAGTACTTACATTTACGCCTGCCATCTGACCTGCAAGCAGGTTACCTAAAGATGTGGTTGGTGTGTTCCGGCGTGTATCGTTCATTTTAAGCGTAACCACCGAGCCCGATAATAACTCTTTCTTTTGGGTACCATAACCGAGTACCACTACATCTTCGAGATCGTTTTGAGCGTTATCCAGCTGAACCGTTATACTGGTTCCGGTAGCATTTACCGTTTTAGCCGTGTAACCTACCAGCGAAAAAACAAGTTTACTGCCCCGTGGCACGCTGATAGAAAAATTTCCGTTATCATTTGTGGTAGTACCACCGGTACCCTTTTCTGGTTTTATGGTAACACCCGGCAATAGTGTTCCGTCTTTCGAGTCTTGCACTTTTCCGCTTACAGCAATAATTTCCTGGGCCTGTGTGCGAACCGATATCAGCATCAAACAGCTTATACTTAAGCTTACTAATAATAATTTTAGTTGTGTATACATAAATTCATTTGGTTTGGTTTAAAGATTAAGGTTAGTTTTTGTTCATAAAGGTTTACTAGAAAATTTGGTTAGGTAATATTTATTTGACTTAGTAAAATTGATGATATCTGTAACCCTAAACCACCATTGATTTGATAATTATTGATGCTTTTTTTGCTGTCAAACTGCAGCTGTAGCATTCAACTTACACATAAACAACCGCAGCATTACAACCTCAGCTACAATAAGTTAAATCTGTAAAAAACAAACGATAAAAGATTGGAATCTAATTTTTAGCGATCAGGAATTGACAGCTGATTATTTTTGAGATCTGCTTTAAAATCAGGTCGCAACAGCTGACTTCGCAGGGATAATCGAGGCATAAAAAAGCCACAGATTTACAGCCTTTGTTCAGCTGCACATCTGTGGCAAAAAATAAAAGTGATAAACTTTTACTGCAATATAAAACTGGCCGGTCCGAATGCTTTAATGTTGCACTTAAACTTTCCATTTGCAATACTGATGGCTTTACCCACCACCTCGCCGCGAAGATTTACCGGCACTGCTTTAGCATATTGTTTACCGGGTAGCGTAAGGGTTAAAGCCCCTGATTTTCCGGCTTGTTCCCAAAGGCGTAAAACCGTTCCTTTGCCATCCGGGTTTTCGCCAAAAGCCGTAATTAAAACTCCTGGCTCCGAAACAGCTATTCCGCTTTTATTTAATGGCAATTTACCCGGGGCTCCGTCTGCCAGCCCGGTTAATAGCGGTAAGCGGGTTTCCCAACCGTTTTTAACGAGGTTACTTACCGTTTCCGAACCTTTACCAATCGGCCAAACGCGTACATTTTCCGTCCAGCTACCACCCTGCCATAAAGCAAAGTTGGTGTTCCACATGTTGTTGTATAAATTCACAAATACTGCAGGTTGGGTTGGTACATAATCCAGATCATATTTCCACAAACCCGGCATGCCCAAACTTACCAGCGGAGCATCAACCGAAGATAATGCAACACCCGACTGATCGTTTTCCGTAAGTGCAACACCGGTATTTACCGCCATCAAATAGCGGTTAGTGCCTTTAATGATATCTTTGGCCGGATTAACAGGTCCGCCCAAACGTCCAAGGGTAAAGTTAGGTTGCTTAACGTTAAACGAAAAACAAAGCCAGCCTCCTTCAGCCTGCTTATCAGGTGTTTTAGTATCCACACTCCAGGCTACATCTACATAGGCGGCCTGGCGCGGAAAAGTAAATTTAAGGGTGTAGCCCTTTGCATAACCATCGGTACTTACTGCGGTTAGGGTAGCTACATCGGCTACAGTGCTGTGTTCAACCTGAATGCTCCATGCTTGAGGTGTAAAAGCCAGATATGGTACCTGTGTAGCATCGGGCATACCAGGTTTACCCAAATCGTTTAAGCCCCAGCCATCCTTTACGCGGCTATAGGCATTAAACCACTGGCTAACTTCATTGGCACTAAAGCGTTCGTGCAAAAATTGCCCCAGCGCATATTTCGATGTTTTATCGACTAGTTCGCGACTGGTTGATTGCTCAATTAAAGAACTGATGCCTCCTTTAGTTAAATCGAACACCACTTTGAAATATGGAGTTGTAAGGGTAGTTTGCTCATCGTTGCTGGTTACACTTTCTTTTAGTTGATCAAAGGTATAGGTGCTGTATCCCGACGGTGCCACATCTTTTACATAAAAGTATTTATCCTTTTCCCATGGATTTGCTATCATGCCCGATCTTTTCCATGGCAATGGATTATAGACTACAACGCGTTTCCCTTTGGTATTAACAGCTGCTGCAAGCAGGTTAAGCTCACTATTTAACTCACTGATTACCAGATCATTTGTGTTGCGGATGTACTGGCGCTTATCCTCGTAAGAACGCAGCCATTTACGCTTACTCCCCACAGCGGTGTTATGCGCATTACTGTTTTTTAAAGCTGCATAATTGCCATTTTCGGGTAGCGGTTCAGCTTCTGCTTCTTCCATCCATTTTTTCCAGGCATTGCCGTAGCTATAACGCGGGCCATATTCGGCATTCATGCCCCAGGTATGCTCGGCATACAATAAACTTTGTTCGTAAGCTTTTGCGAGGTTACCGGAAACAGATCCGACAGGAATTCCCCAGTTTTTCAATTGGGTATTGAGCATATCCAGTGCAGGCTCCATTGGACGGATGTTTCGGGCAATTTTAGTTTCAATGGGATTAGACTGCAAACCATGAATCCAGGTATCCGGACAATCTCCCTTAACTGTAGGCAACTGCACTTTCTCGGCTAAAACTGCTTTGGCAAAATCATCAAGCGTACCAAAATGTATTTTAATGCCGGGCAATTCTTTTTCAGCATAAGCCAAAAGTTTATCAATTTCCTGCTGTGAAGGCGGTCCGTGGTTATCGCCGGTCATTTGCATGGCGAGATAATTTTTACAGGGCCAGTTTTGGGTTGGTTTTATGCTGGAGCCGTAATCGGCCGTATAGTTGCACAATACTTTAGAGCCATCTGCCCCTTCCCACCAAAATAATTCAGGAAAACGCGGATACTGGCTTGCCGGGTTACATCCCAATTGCAAAAACTGAATACCTGCCTGTTTCAGTAAAGTGGGTAATATCCATGAATGGCTGGGTACATCGGTCATTTTAGCACTAATGGGTAAAGGCAAGCCATATTTACGTGCAACAGCCGAAGAAAAGCCCAGTCCCCTCACCAGGTCTTCATAATCTAACGATTCGGTATGCGTGGTAAAAGGAAGTCCGTGTACAACCAGTTTACCCGTTCTGATGGCTTTTTCAATCCTTGCCTTCCTTTCGGGAGTTTGTTGCGGGCCTAATATCTGAGCCTGAAGCGGCCATCCCGACACGGTCCAGGCAAATTGCTTTTCCTTGGGTGCGTTTTCACTTTTTTCGATTGCACTTAAAGCATTATCCATCATTTCTTCGCGGTAACGCTTAAATACATTTTCGGGTAAATCGGTAAACCCCAAATCAAAATGTGTTTTAAACACCACCCAAATATCGGTTACGCCAGTCTTTTTCTTGCCCGCATCCGCTAACTGAACATTTTGTGCTGTGGCTTGTATGAAACCAAAAAGCAGCAAGGCTGAAAAAATGCCTTTTACTGTAGATGCCTTAAATACCCGCTTTATTTTGGCTGATTCGCTATTTCTGATGTAGCTTAAAATATTGATTACCATAATTTTAATTTCTGTTTACCGCTTTCTGTTATTTCGAATGGTCCGGGTGATGGATTATTTACGTTTCTTCCCTTGCCGAAATAATCGGTATCGATTTTCAACGCTGAACCGTCTGTATTTTCGAAAGGCAAATTGGGCACTATAGCGCGATTAAGTGAGTTGGTTGTAACCAGTTTTCGGGCTTGTTGCGTTAACCAGCTTTTATCGAGATTGATTTCTAAATAAAAATGATCGTTCTCTGCTGATAAATTCGCCTGAGCATCAAAATCTGCTTTCACCAAAGCATTGCTTTCGGAGGCAGTTTCTGGTTTATATTTTTTAAATTGTTCCTGAGCTTCTTTACTCATTTCGCCAAACTGCATCGGCTTATCGTTGTTTACAGCGCGAATGGTTCCTTTGGTATATACATTACCATCAAACCTTACCGGCAACAGAGCTTTACTGTATTGGCTGGCATTGCCCGGAGCAACAAAAAGATTATTTACAAATTGAACATCACCTCCTGGGTTATCGTGCAAAGCCGTAACAAAAGTGGCATGCGGCAGATGGAAGGGTGTTAACCGCCCATCGTAATTGATAACGCTCATTGTTCCGGCGAAAATATTATGTACAAATGCCGCTCCGCTGGAGTTCATCAGTAAATTGGTTTTAGAAAGCAATACATTATTGCTCACCAGCATTGGCCCATGGTTTACCTCTAAAAAGATATCATGGTCGTTTTCGTGCATCAGGTTGTTTTTAATCTGGGCTCCCTGTGCCATCCAATCGAGCCAAATTCCAAAATTACTGCGATAAATGTGATTGTTGCGAATTTGTACATCTATCGCTCCATGAAATTTTATCGCAGCTTGTTCTGCTCCATTAAACAATCGATGGGTATGAATATCATGAATGCTGTTGCCTTCTATCACACTAAAAGAGCAGCCCATACTCCCCACGATTCCTGTTTGCTCGCAATTGGTAATGGTATTATTGCGTACCATGTGCCCGCCAATTGTTCCCTTGTTCCAGCCAAAGGCCAGCGCCCGGTTTATAGTGCCTACGTATCCTTTTGCAGATTCGGTTTCTTTATTATCGTACTCATCTCCATATTTACCTAATGCAATACCCACACATTTTGAATATCGGATGGTGTTATTTTCAATAAGCCAGCCCCTGCTCCAGTGTGTACCAATTAATCCCTGCTGCCCTGCTGTGGGTGGTGCCCAGTTTGTTGCAGCCTGCTCTAAAGTAAAACCGCGAATGGTAATGTAATTGACAAATGGTTTATCGGGATAAAATACGGTTTCGTGGACATTGATTTCTACCAATTCTTTATTGGGATCAGTGTTTTTAAACTGCGCCCAAATGATGGTGGTATCGCCCTCAACCGCAGCACACCAAAGCTGGTTTTTAGGGTTAGCGGCCTGATTTGTTACTTCTTCTTTTTTTGCGGCTTCCATTAACCAATCGCCATTCAGGTAAACCGCCCCCCTCAGGTATTTACGGTCTTTGGGGTTCGGCCAAAACCAATCGCCATGAATCAGTTCTTTATAGGGGTTAAAGCTGCCGAAAAAGCTGTTGGGCAACTTCAATACCCAGGTATCGTACTGTTGTTTTTTCCAGCCTCTGGCTATTTCCGATCCTTTTATGGTAACCTTTTCGCCTTTCGCTGCCTGATAGGTAATGCGCTCCTGATCAGCATTACCCCCGCGTGGGGGAACAACCGATTCGCGGTAAATACCGCTGTGTACAGTAATTACATCGCCGGGCATGGCTTTGTTGGCTGCAGTCATAATGGTTTTATACGGACTTGATAATGAACCGCTGTTGTTATCGTTACCATTTACAGCTACGTGATATTCGCGATGTGCAGCAGGAATTGTTGCTTTTTGTGCGAAACAAATGTTGCAACAAAGCATCAGGCATATAGCGAATGCCAAAGTTCTATTCATCTTATTTAGGATGGTTATTTTATCCATATAGTTTACTGGTACCTGTTTTTAAGTAATTGCATCATGTACACGTTTACCTCCCATTGACTAGTGATTGGTGTTGTTGTTCCAGGCAAATGCACCATGTAGGGATAAGGGCCAAATTCGGAGGTAATGGTAAGGATTTCACCACGCTGTTTTTGCCGGGCTGCAATACCATCCCACCAGGCTAAATGCGCTGCTACTGCCGATTGCCACTCGTTTGCCCGTGGATCGGGTACCTGAGGGCCCTGTGTATAGCCTACTCTGGCATGAATATGCCCCGTGCATGCAATGGCCAGTTCCATGGCTTCTGCCTGATCTTCTAAAAACGATTCGCCAACACAAACCCAATGCGAAGCATCAAGGGTGATTTTAAGCCCCTGGATTTTTTGGAAATAATTTTTAGCTACATGTGCTGCAAATAAACATTTATGCCGGTGCGTTTCATGCATCACATCTATACCCGTACGCTGCGTAAAATGTAATGCCGCTAGGATTAATTCGCGGTTTTGCTCAAAACTAAAAATGTCTCTCCCGGTTTGCGAATCTATTTTTACACAGGGATACGGCTCCAATTTCTTCAGCCATGCGCTATAAACATCAAAATGTTTTGAAAATTCAGGATAGGCACTATCATAAAACTGCGGAATGAGTTTCAGCTGATGATTACCGGCAAGATTCCAGATTTCATCCATTTCGCTTTGACTGGCGTTATTGGCAATACCCACTTCAATACCATCATAGCCTTCGTGCTTTACTTTTGCACAAAAATCTTCCCAGGCCAAATGTTCACTTCCCCAACGCGGACAATAATATTCTACTGACATAAACTGGTTTTAATCTGTAATACTTCTATCAGGCTCATGCTGTGATGTTTATCGCTTTGGATAGGACTTATCTCCGGTTAAATTGGCAAAGAACTGTTTGCCCGATCCATCTTTGTTTAACTTATATAATTTCCAGTGATCTGCATCTATGCTTTCCAGGCGAAACGATAGCGCCGGATTTGCGAGTTCCTTCTTTATCCACCGCGGAAAAGCATTGGCAGCCCTGGCTTCTTCCCAGGTTCTGATCGTTTTAAATATGGCCTCTTTTTGTGGACAACTTTCAACATCTTTCTGGTTTAAGGTAAGGCTATAAGTTGTGCCCACGCCTACCGAAATGGCTTGTACGTGCTCATAATCTTCTACCTTTGAACCCGCTTTAATCGGGAAATTTCCGCCCATACCCACCGGAAAAAAGTTGGCATAAGTTACGTCGCGTAAATCTTTTCCCTGACTGGTTGTGCTGCCCCACTCCCGGGTATCTACATCGTATAAATTCTTTCCGCCACCCACATTCCAGATACTTTGGTAATGCCACGAACCTTCAGATAGTGTAGCACCGGTAAAGCGTATTGAGGGAACGCCTAATTCATTCGCCCGCTCGAACATTTTACGGAAGAAACGCTTAGTAGAATAATAACCATGACCGTTATTGAACAAAAACTCCTGTCCGTCAAAATCGTAGTACTGCAAACCATTAATGGCACATACATCAGCAAAATAACGTGCAATTTCATCCTGCAGCTGAATATTCGGGATCAAGCCGTCGTACCCATAATTAACTGTTACCTGCAGTTTATAAATGGTATCTCTGCCTGCATGATTTGATGGTTTTGTGTTCCAGTACCCTCTTTTTACATTTAAAAGGCGGTAAGGTTTCCCGGTAGATACGCCCATGTAATGAATAAGTTCCTTGCCTATTTTAATCATATTCAGGTTTGCACAATGCCCTTCCCAGCTGGCTACTTCTTCCAAATGGGTAGGATCATTAACCAGGATGATGGTATCGGTTGCGCTGATCGCTTTTACCAGCAGACGTTTTTGCTGATAGCATAAACTATCGCTTGGAACAGGGCTGGCATCCATGGTACCGGGAGCCAGTGAATTGGTAATCGGCGTTCGGCCTATTGTTATGCCATATTTGGCTGCCATTGCCGAAAACTCTTTGTGAGATAGGTTTCCGCTGGTTAATTTCAATGGCTTCTTCTCAAAATTCTTTCCATCCAGATAACCTTTATTGCCGCGGTTTGCCCTTAAAAAGCCCTGATCGTATAAGCTTATTGTTTTAAAACCCAGCTTTCGGGTGTATGGAATAATGCTATCATACAAAGCCCCGCTGGTTAATATATCAGGAATATAAGCTGTAGGATCTTTTACCCATTTCCCGTTAATTGTTGGATAGGGAAGTTTTTCGGCTAAAACTATTTTCTGAATTACATCCATTAGTGCCGTACTATCCGGACTGCCCCATAAAGCTATTGAAGATCCGATATAATTTACGCCCGGTAATGGCTGCACCTGTAAATGATTGGGTTTATTGGCTTCCATATTTGGAATCAATGAAAAATTCACCTCCCGCTCTGTACCTCTGTCTCTCGATTGGTAAGCCAGCGATATCATTCCCTGTTTATCAACCGTTGCTGCATTTCCGTACATAATCCTGTACCAGGGTTCTTTATGGGCATAAAAAGCCACATCACTAATGCCATTTCCTCCTAACGAAAATACCTGTCCCTCATGCAGATTCGCAGGCAGCGGAAAACGTTTAGCATCGGGCGTATGGATAATGTATTGAAAAGGAGCAGCATCTCCAATCGTTTCTGCTGTTCCTCCAAGGGTATTATCATTTAAGGCAAGCATACCTATTGCATAATTTACAGCTGTAGTCGTATCGCGCGCCACACCTATAATTTCGCCCAAAAGATTGGTGATATTGGTGTGTATCGGGCCCCATTCAATCGCCTCAATGCCTTTGCCATTGGTAAGCGACAATAAGGTTAGCTTAAAATATTTTGCTTTTGGTTCTAATTTCACGGTAGCGACTGAACCATTAGGGTAATACAAGGACAGCGTTTTTTTACTTTCAGCGTAAACCGCTTTCGATGGCGCTAAATATTTATTTTGGGCACTGTTGTATAAACGTAATAATGGCGATGGCTTATCGCCGGGGCTAAATTCGCGGTTGGGCTTTGTAGTGATGTTCTTAAAGCTGGTAATGTAGCCTTTGTGATCGATGCTGATTTTTAAATAATCAGTAGAAAATGCTGTTTGGCCGAAAACGTTGCTTCCCCAGAAGCTGGCGAATGCAAGGAACACGATCACAGCATTCCTTAGTTTTTTGCAGGTCTGTAATGACATTAGTTAATTTAATTAAGGTTTCATTTGGTTGTTATTGTCCGGTTAAAGCTGACTGAGGTTAAATGGCCTGAATCAAATTTTCCGGATGAATAAAAATCTTAATATGAATCACTTTAAACTACAATTATTTGAATTATTACCGATGCTTTATTTGCCTGCATTTTGCCGGAAGTATTTTCCTTTATCGCTTCCTCACCAGTTGTGCAGCATATTCATCATTCCACAACGCTAATATGTTCATACATTCAAACATAATAAATTTTTCTTTATGTGCTTAATTAAATAAAATAACTTTTAACCTGCTCTAAAAGCAAAAAAAAGAAGGGCCCAAACCTGAGGCCCCTCTCCAATCAACAACTACTAAAAATCTTATGCCCGATTAACGGCTCCAGCCCGGATTCTGAATCAGCTTAGGGTTAGCCAGCAGCTCGCGCTGCTGAAAGGGATACAGGTTCATATATTCCCTGAAAATCCTGTTCTCAACCTGATAAGGCGAATAGGTAAAACCGGTTGCGGTTTTGGTTACTTTCATACCATAGAATGGTCCGTTAAATAGTTCTTTGGCAGTATTCCATCTTCTGGCATCCCAAAACCTGTGTCCTTCAAAAGCCAGTTCAATGCGACGTTCGTTTCTGATGCGTTCGCGCATTTGCGTTTGACTCAGCCCTGCCGGCAGGTTTGGCATGGTCACCCTACTCCTAATCCTGTTAACTGCTGTATACACATCTGTAACAGGGCCTTCTGCCTCATTTTTGGCTTCAGCGTAATTTAACAGCATTTCTGCCAAACGGAAATACACATAATTGTGCTGACTGGTTTGCCCGGTAGTGAGGTTTAAATTACCATCTACATGCTTTTTCATGTAGTAAGCCGTTAATGAAATCACGGTTGCCGGAAAAGCCGGAGGTACCGTACCGACACCGATTGGCAAATTCGATATGGCACCAGTTCTGGGTTATGTTTTTCCAACTACACTTAAATCGGAAGATATTGGCTTTAGCCCTACTGAAGGTATAGTAGCGATGGCGCTCACCTCTCATCCAGACTTTGATGATACCCCGTTATGGGATTAGGATTTAATACCTTAACAGCCTTGATCAATCCAAGGCCATCCATGGTGTATTTACCCAGGCCAGTCAGGTAGCGGAACTCCACGCCGCCAACATTCATTACCGCAATATCGATTTTATACCTGCTTGCAATTTCTTGTATTCCTTTAAAGAAAACAGTATCGCCGGATAAGTATATTACTCCCTTTGGCAGCGCTTCAGCCTCTATAATAAAGCCGATAACTTTGCCGGAAACAAATTCTGGAATCCACGAAGGCCGGTGCTGTGCGGGAGTAGCGGTAATTTTTAGTCCTTTAATTTTTGGCGTATCCAAGGCATAACTTTGCCACTCTTTTAATCCGATTACTCCTTTAATTGCCTTGCTGGCAGGCACGGTAGAAATTATCGTTTTTACCTGCCCTAAAAATGCACGGCCCTGCGTATCGAGGTTATCTTTATGCTGATGGTGGCTCAATAAAACCAGGTCGATATCGCGAAGCTGATCTGCTTTTAAACCAGGACTTTCTGTTTTTCTCGAAAATGCGCCAAAACCATGATAGTATAAACCTCCGGCATCATCCAGCGTAGGGTCGGTCAGAATCCTGTATCCGTTAATTTCCAACAGTACGCAGGCTGTATTGATATGTGTAAGGCTAAGTTCCATTAGCATAGTTTAGTTTTTAAATATTCTTTGCATCATCGATGAGGTAAGCATCTGTTAACGCTTCTGCAATAACCAATTCTAACAAAGTGCCAGCCAACACATAAATAACTGTAAATCAACTACATTAAAAAGAATTCAATATCGTAAAATATCGATATATAAACAATTATCGACATCTGACCCATTCCGGGGGTTCCAGGCTGTTTACAGTTAAGGCACACTAAACCCAGCCTATTGGACCAGCATTTTTTTATATTTCTGTACCATTACCGTAAAATAGCTTGTGGGTATATTTGTATTGGAAAAATTTAGCAGGAAAAGAGGCGATATTTTGAGCATTAAAAACATATCCGTTTTCCTGGACTTTGCATTTAATCGTACCATTATGAACTCAAAATCAGCAAATCAATCTTATCTTCCCGTAGCCTGGGATTACAGGGAAATAATTGACAGTGAACGCGATAAAAGCACTAGCGGTAAGGTATTTTACTTTAACGAGTCAAGTGAAATAGATGTGGCCGAAGGCAGTATTAGCCAGATTATCGACAATCCAGACACTGGAATCTTTATTCTGCTCGATCATAACCAACACATCCGGATAGATAGGATTATAACTTTGTACGGGAAACCCTGTGCAGCTTACGAGGAATATGATGCCTATGCCAATGCATGTATGGACTGTAACGGCGGGTACCTGGGAGAAGATAACCGTTAACCGCAGCTATAGCACCCCGGTAATTTTGTCTGCTGTTTTTCTCCACAGCCTCCGAATATCAGTTATTTTAAACAGCATGGAGCAGGCCTATTTGCGCAAGCACCAGGTAGTCATAGCGCGCAAATTCTGTACATTGGTGGTCTTAATTGGCTCATGTAAGGTGGCTGCAAGTTTCGCAGTAAATCGCAACAGCATTTCCTGATTTACCAGAAAACGTTCAGATTCATCGGGCAAGATATATTTCCCGTTGCCTAGCGGGCGAACCAGGTTTTCAATGCCGATATCGGAGGCTAAACGACAAAACAGATAGCCCCCAGGGCGTATTACGCGCCACATGGAGTTTAGCATATCTTCGAAATGCTGAATATTGTTTGCAAAATGAAGTACTGCACTGCTAATTACGAGGTCAAAACGTTCATCTTCAAAGGGTAGATTTTCGACCAGTCCAACACTGAAATTTTCTGCGGGCGAAGTATGAGCATACGGTGCGGCTAACTGTCTGATCTTTTCGATGTTGCCTGCAGCAGAATCGACACCATAAACCTCATCGCCTGAACGCAGAAAATAAGCTATGTTTCTCCCCTGTCCACATCCAGCATCCAGAATAGATCGACAATCATTGTAAGTTCCTTTTAAAAGCTGATCAAATAAATAGATATCGATATGGCCAAACTGTTCGAGCAGGTTTTCTTTCATTGAACAAAAATAAGGATATTCTCAGGATCAGCAGCGCTCTTAACCGGGATCAGTATTTCTTTATGGTTTTAATGTGTTATACCATCTCGAGTATACATCAGATATACACTTAAAAAACTAAACAACAGCAAGCAACTTAAAGAAAAACCCAGCCTAGCAACAGCATCACTAACATTGCAGCCAGGGTATTTAGAAAGTTAACCACATCATTCCCGATTTTCCCTTTTCGCTCCAAAACTGCCCCGAGTACAGAATCGGTAAGGTTACCCACTGTCCCTGCAAATACAATAAAGAAAAAGCTATCGTTCCAGCCCCATCCCAAGGCATAAATACCGGCTATGATACAGCTGCCTACAATACCAATCAGAGTTCCTTCCAGGCTAATTACCCCATCCATTCCACAGCTGTCGGGCTTAAAAGAAACAACATTAAAAAAGCGTTTTCCGTAAACCATTCCCAGCTCTGAGGAGAGTGTATCGGCGGTAGCTGAGGCAAAAGCAGCCGCCATTGTCGGAAGTACTAAATAAGCCAGCTTCGGACAACACAGGCTTATCAAACCCGCAATCGCTGCAGCCCCGGCATTGGCCAGCACCTGCAAGGCACTGCGGCCTTTTAGGGCTTCCGTTCTGACAGCAAAAGCCTGCTTTTTATGCTGCTGCCATGAGGTGGCAACTGAACCGAGGATAAAAAAAGTGGTCATCATTGCCAGCCCTGTGTACCCTGCCGCATTAAAGATGACAAGTGCAAGTACTGCGCCCGTAAAAGCAGCAGCAATGGTCAGTTTTCTGGCCAGTATGCTGTAGGCCATACCCGAAATAATGATAATAGGCATCAGGATGCCGCTATTGAACATAACACAAATATATCTGAATTATTTTTACCTAAAAGCAGCTGAAAAATATTGAGGCTTTGTCCAATAGCATTTACAATTCATATCCCCCACCGCCGATCATGCCAGCCGGCTTATGGCCTGCAGCACCGGAACTTCCATCAGGAAGCTCATATTATAACCGCAGTGCCTGGCATCAGTTCAGACCAAGATAACCGGAACCATTCAAGCGGGTTTTCGGCAACTGTTGTGCGCTTCCGGATTTATTACTAACCTGCAAAACCAGGGCAAGCCTTTTCCTGAAATATGCAATTTGCAGCCTATTCATGGTGCCAGATTTGTGGAAATGAGATAATTATTCCCTACATTCATTTAAAAATTAATCGTACTCATGAAATATCTTAAGCTGCTCTCACTCATCCTTTTGGTAATCACCACCAAAGCACAAAGCACAGTTCAATCTAAAGCCGATGCTTCGATTCCCGGCTATGCCCAGAAATGGCTAACTGAAAAAACAGCAGTTAAAAAACAGAAAGCGAACCAAAAAGGCTTCTTTCTGCGCGATTCTATCAAAATTGTTGGCTACATAAAAGGCTATGATAAAAACGCAAAATATGCCAGTGGCATTATCTATCATGGAAATAACATTACTGGAGAAGATTTACCAACTACAGTAAGGATTTACGGGGACGGGAGATTTGAATGCAGCATGACTGCTATACATCCTATATATTCCCATATACTTTTTAACAATCAAAGCATAAAATTTTATGCAAGTCTCGGAACTACAACAGGGATTATTGTGGATGATAAGCGCACAGCGTACCTCGGTATAAATAAAGCAATCAACGATCAATTAGCTGCCATTGAACTGCCAAGAGCTGACTACAACAATTTAAATGAGTACCGCAAAACAAAGCGGCCCGATGACTTCAAACAAACCCAGCTTCACAATTGGGAAAGTACCAGAAAAAAGGTAGACAGTGTCATGCAAGTAAAGCAAACGCCGGAGAGGGTAAGGAAGATGATAGCCAACCAGGTTGATCTGATTTATGCCGTTTATTTATTTGATTACGGAATGTCCCGGGCCTATTACCAGAAGCAAGCGCCGGACAACGAAATATTGAAGTTGCCCATGCCTGCAAACTACTTCGATTTTTTAAGTAAGATTGATTTGGATGATCAATTGCTGTTAGTTTCCAATGATTTTTCGACGTTTGTAAACCGCTTTGAGTTTTCTCCTGTCTTCGAACGGAAGGTTATTTATCAAAACCAGAACTCCAATGGCTTTCAGAAACTGGACTCAGCCTATCTAAGTAAAAACAAAAAGACCAATTTGGTTTACGACATTGCCAAACTCCGCGCATTAACCTCTGATTTTAGATTCTACCAATACAAAGAGAAAAGTTTTGCCCAGCAAACCGCTGACTTATCAAAAACCCTGCATGAACCCTTTCTGCTGGATGAGATGGGGCGAATGTATGACCAATATAAATTAGGAAAGGTGGCTTACGATCTACCTGATACAAAAGCAGCAGCGGTATTCAAAAAAATCATCGACCCAGGTAAAGGGAAGGTATTGATCGTTGATTTTTGGGCGGAATGGTGCGGCCCATGTCGTGCGGGAATAGAAAGCAGCCTGGAGTTGCGCAAAAAATATAAGGACAATCCTGATTTTGACTTTGTATTTGTAACAGATAGCGAGGGAACAGGAGCGGCATTTTATGAGGATTACACTAAAAAGAACCTGATGTCTAATACGCATAGAATCACAGCTGATGAGTATCTGGCGCTGAGAGAATTATTCAAGTTCAATGGAATCCCCCGTTATGTACTGGTAACCCCAGAGGGCAAAATCCAGGATGATAATTTTGAATCCCACAACCTGAAAAGCGAATTCCAAAAATACTTTCCGGAGAAATTCCCCATTGGTTACTGGAAGTGACCGCTTGTGTTTTAATCTGGCTGAGTCTCTTGATTTTTATAAGGTGCCTCGTCCTGCTATAGCTTGTCCCCTCAACACGTTTCAAGAAATTCCGGCATAAACGCCCAAGTAGCCACTACACAGGCTATTTATTCCGTTATTGTCTTGACTTAGTTGATCTGAAAGCTTGGTACATGCGCAATATTTAAATAGACACAACCATATTACTAAATTTTGGATATGCATGAGGTATGATTTATATTTAATAAAATTAAAAATATGGCTCAGTTAATTTGTGCACTAATAGTATTGGATAATGTAGCTGTACCTGCTGACATCGTACACTTCAGGGAAAACAGGTCATTTGTAATACCTTTAGATCCTGATAGATATGATGTAGAATGGAGTTCTCTTAGTGTTTTTATTGCTCACGTCTTTAGTTGTAATGACTTGTCTACTGCATTAAACACTGCGGTGCAGGATAAATATGATGACAATGAAGAAGAACTATTTACCTACGACTTTTCACCCCTGGCTTCTTTAATAAAAGAAATTAATCCAGATAGATTCATGCTCACCTATTTTGAAGACTTCGCAGATATCACTGTGCATGAATTATATCTAACGGTGATTAACGGCAAAGTTGTAAATGAGGCTACTTGCTTTTATGACGGGGAATTTGAACTCAACCCTGAATTTGATATAAACCGAGCATATCATGCGTTAATTAACCAAGGGGCAATGATTAGCTGGCTTAATCATGAGAAGTATCGGAATTATGATAATGCAAAAAGGGCATTTGAAAAAGGTCTACCTTAAATTGTTCTTGTAAACATGTATTAAGTATCCTCCCAAGATTACCTCATCTACATTTGAGTCAATTAAATAATTTCAAACTAGCGCGCGCCAGTTGCGCGCCAAATGCGAAACAAAAAGAGATAGACTCAAAATAAAAAAGCTTCCAGTTTTCACTGAAAGCTTTAAATGTACCCCGGAAGGGAAACAATTCCTATGCTGATTATCAATATTTTAACGCTTCATGTTGTCTGAATTGTAGATCAAACAGAAAAACAACGGCATCGATACCTGATTCCTGAAATAAAATTAAGCACCTAAGTCGGATTATTTGTTTACATAATTGTTGGCAGATATGCAAAGAGATTAGGATACAAAAAAGCCCTGCATTTCAGCAAGGCTATTCGGCATTTTGCGGTTGCCTATCCCAAATAATTAATTCCTGGGATCGTTTTTTCGTATTTTTAAAGCTTCCCTCATTATTATCGCCTCATTTAACAAACAGAGATTTCGCTCAACTGCAAGTTTTGATAAAAACTCAAGCAGCTGATGAAAATAATGCCGCTGATCATTATCTCTAAAAATTTTATTCTCATCAGCCAGCTGGAGCATATTAAAATAAAGCTGTGTAATTGATATATGCATGTCAACTGGATTTTCATCCTCAAGAAAGTAATGAAAAAGTTTAAACGCTTCTAAATACCAATCTTGTTCTTTTTTGTAAACTAATACTGCGCGGAAAACTCCGTTTTCGTATTCGGTTAAACCATAAACACCTGGTGTAGTGTAACCAGGAAACTCACCAGTTCCTGAACTTTTTTTTGTCTTTTTCGTGTTTCGCATTTTTGAAAAATTATAATATACGCCCGAGTCGCTGCGAAACACGTCGGCGAACCGAAATATTGCAGGACTTCCACCTGATCGCTCGGGCGTATATTTTGTTTAAGAAATTTTTTGTTGGATTGCACCAACGTGTTTCGCACCACAATATTAAAGAATGACGGGCAAGTATTTGTTTACATAATTGTTGGCGGATTTGTAAACAAAAATAGCTTCCGTAAAAGAAGCTATCAATAACATTTATGGGTGAAATTAAAAATTAGACTCATCCTTCTTAGCAAGATAATTTTTTAAACTTTCAATTGCATTTAAGATCGAAGTATTGGCGGTTGATTTGATACTTTTAATACCTGATTTAGTTAAACCTGCTTGCCAGATTGTGGGGTTTTCTTCAAGGCCCCAAGACTTGGTTCCAGAACCACCAACATAAATTACATCATTAAATATGTATTTATATTTGTTTTCCTTTAAGAAAATAAGAATAGAAACGGAGGTCGGCGGAATATTATTTACGTTAGGGATAAAAAATTTAGCCACGAATTTACCAGATTCTTTATCCTTAATCTGAATTACATCATTACTTGATTTAAAATATACGGCAAACCATTCCAAAGTATTATCAAAAAGCTGATTCTTAGTTTTGGAAACATTTACTACTTCTGAATAAGAGACTTTTTTAGTTGTGGAGTCGAGTGGTAACGTTAAATCTTGCGCACGAGCAAAGATACCAATCAGTAATACCGAAAGCGTCAGATAGATTTTATTCATTTTTTAAGTTTTGGTAGTGTAAAATAGCAAAAGCCCTGCAATTTGCAAGGCTTTCTTTTAACTTATCTGGGCAGCTCTATCATTCTGCAGTTTTCTTTCATAATCTTCCTTGACTGAATAGTCGTTAACAATTGGGAGACGATTAAACCTACTTTGCTCTTGAATGAAGGCTGTAATCATGTTCTCGAGTTTACTGAAATTGTATTCAGGATTAGAATACTGTGCAGTAGTATTTGTATTTCCGTCATTAAAACCACCCATTGCATAAATTCGTTTTTCTTTCCTTGCAATTTCTAAAGAACCTATAATATTTGCATAGCGTGGATTTGTTACCATCCAATTAGGAGCTATCCACTCTTTACCCTTTTCTCCGGCTACGAATGGTCTACCAGATGCAGAATTGTTAAACACGGTTGCACTGCTCACATAACCGGCAGGATCAGAATTGGTCATTCCGCCTTCTGCATACTCAGGTGGTTTCTGAGCAGCTATAATTCCAATTTGCAGGGCTGTTCCAGCAATGATTGCTGGAATGGCGAATGGAGAAAGAATACCCGTTTGAGCCATCACTTTGGTAACAGCAAGTGCTCCATTTACTAGTGCTTGAGTTATCGATAGCGCCTGCTCGGCCTTGAAGGCTTTTATTTTTTCTTCCTTAATTTGTGCATCATACTTAGCATTGATTTGATTTTTTTGTTCTTCAGTCAAATCTTTGTTGTCGAGCTCGGCAGTTCTTTGGGTATCCAGCATCTTCAGAGTACGATCGAGTTTAGCCTGTTCGCCATTTGAAACAATTGTAAACGCGGCATTAGATACTTCTTGAGCCATAGCAATTTGAAAATCCCTTTTATCTTGTTCTGTTGATTTCGTTTCGGCTCTAATGGCAGCTTGTCGATTATTTTCAATTAAGGCCAAGGCGTCTTGGAAGGCCTTAGTCGCCTGCAGCTGTCTAGAAAATTTTGCTTTAAGGGCTATAATTTCCTCGTCATACTGTCTATTTATTTCAGCTAGTCGATTCTGAGCTTTACTTCCACCAAGGGTGCCATATTTTGCTTCTAACTCAGATTTTTCTTTTTCTAGTCTTTCTTTTTCTCGAAGTTCTGCAGCATTAATTTCCTTTTGCCTTGAGGTTTTAAGTGCTGATATAGCTTTTTCATTTCCAAGGTTTTCACGTTCCAAATCATCGTAAAACTTGTTAATATCATTCGCCTGCTTTTGTAACTCACTTTCATGAAGATCGGCAAATTTAGTCCGGAGATTGTTGATTTTGACAAGCATTTCATTTTCTTGTCTAACTCTTAATTCATCAACTGCAACTTTCCTCTGGTTAGCAATGTCTTGTTCGTTTGCCAAGGATGCTTTTTTCTGTTCTGGTGTTGCACCTTTCATATTTCTAAACGCAACCTCTTTGGCGATTAAAGCATTATATTTATCCTCAGTCTGCGAAACCTCTTTTTCATTGGCACTTTTTTGCTCGGCTTGAGTAAATGCATTCAATTTTTTAGTCTCTTCCTTAATTTTATCAAATGCACTTTTAGCTTTATCTTTTTCAGTCTGAGCTTTGTTGTTGGCACTTTTATTTTTTGAGGGATCATATTTATCAATTTCCGCCTGGATCGCTTTCATTTCAGCGGTTAACTTTAAAAACTCTTTACTACCAAGAGCAGCCTGATTTCTTGCAATGGTGAGCTCTTCCAGTTTCTTTTTTAATGAATCAAGGCTTTTCACATTCGGGTCGGCATTGACACCACCGGTGTTTTCTCCCAAAGTTTTCTGAGTTTCTTTAAATAAGGAATCGCGTAGCTCTTTTTGTTGAGCTAATAAAGCAGCTTTCTTTTCTTTCAGTTCAGCTGCCCAGCTGTTCCCGCCCATGTAGATCCCCGATAATAAATTACTTTTCACAACTTCACCGAAAGTCGCGCTGGCATTATATCCATTTTTTAACCTGGTATCGATATCGGCGATATCGCCATCGATGCTGGCTAATTTTTTACCGGTTGCTTCAGCTTTGGCACGTTGCTCCACTGCAGCAACATAAGCCATAATTGCACTGGTAGCTTTGCCCGCCAAAATCTCTTCATCAGAATAGTCCTTCAGATAAGCCGGCATTATATCCCGGAGCTGTTTAATTGTCGCGAACTTCTGTGCCCTGGTCGAATGCTCATCACGTAAGACTGAAAGAAGCGAATTGATTTTATTCTTTTCTTCAGTGGTGGCCTTTAAAGTTTCATTTTGGATATCGTTGAAATTCTGCTGAATTTTTGCAGCATTGGTAACGGATCCGGAGAAAAGAACAATAGCAGTAGTTATGGCCACGATGGCAGCTAGTACCGCTCCAACCGGATTGGCAGCCATAGTAACATTTAAAAGCCTCATTGCTTGAGCTGCTTTTGTCATATTACCAGCAAGTAACGCCTGAACACCGGCTAACGCAATTGTTGCGGTCCTGCTCAGGGCCATGACCGTTTCACCTTTAACCAGGTTAATGATCAGAGATCCGAGCGAACTGTTGGCCAACATCAAATAAATGCGGTAGGTTCCCCAGGCAACAGCTGCAATAGTTACCAATTTCATCAGGGTTGCAATGGCAGCGCTATTCCGGCCAAACCATTTAATCGTGTCACTGGTCAAGAAAACGAGACGGGTAAGCATATTTACCAATGTGGTATTGGTTCCCAGTTTATTGAATTCCTTTCCAACTTTGTCAACTTCAGCTCCCAAAGTTTGATTTTTTAGAGCAAAAGCTTCGTTGATCAGGGTTGAGTCTGTTAGGAGGTTATTGGCAAAAGCAACTTTATCAGTGAAGAATTGGGTATTGTTACCTAGCATTGCGATCGTGCTGATCACACGGGCTCCTTCTTCACCGGCATCTTTTAAACTTGCAGCTACATCACTAAATGCATCTTTATTGGCAACTAAACCTGCAGAGTATTTTAATAGAGCAGCTTGCGGCTCATCAGCAAATAATTTGGTAAATTCTTTAAGCGGTACATTGGCGATCTTAGCTGCAGCTGGAAGATCAGAAGCGATATCGTTCAATAGTTTTGTAACTGCAGTACTTGCACTTTCACTTCTTCCACCCAATTCTTCTATACCGGCACCTAAAGCCATTGTGGCACCGAGGCCAAGATTAGCGATATCGGCCATTGGTGCCAGGCGCTGCGTAAAGTCCGTGACGAATCCAGCTGAAGCAACACCGGCATTAGCCAGTCCGACCATTGCATTACCTAACCTTGTTATATTATCTCCCGTAACCTTACCATCAAATACATTCAGGATCTTGCCGAGCTGTGTGGTGATCTGGTCCGAATTTCCAAGCTCGTCACCCAGGGCGACAGTTAATTTATCGGTAGCCTCCACAAATGAAAGGATCTGGCCTCTGGCCACACCGAGTTTACCTGCAATAACTGCAATTCCACGAAGATCTGCTTTACTTGTCCTGGTATCGAGTTTCCCTAAACTCCGATCGAGATCGAGCACACCAGCTTCAGAAAGTCCGATTGCCCGGCGCATATCGGCCAAGCTATCGCTCAGTTTAGCATTACCGGCGATAATACCCTGAAACTGGCTCGTAATAAACTGGAAGCCCAGGTACCCGGCCGCGAGGGATCCGAACTTACCGAGCTCTTCCCGCATCTGGGCAAATGCACCCCCAACACCGCGCACCTCATCCTGAACTTCACGGAGATATCGGCGGTGAGCCTGCACCTCCGCCATTTTTCTGTTCCAGGCTTCGGTACCAATGGTAAGCTGCTGCAGTTCGCGTTCAAGCGTACGTGCAACTTGTTGAATGTTTTTAAGAGATGCTTCAGCCGGTTTACCATCAATGTATAAACTGGCTTTTATATTTTTAGGAGTAGTCCCTGATGCCATGAGATTGTTAAATTATTTGATCAGAATTTTTTCGATTTTTAGCATCACTTTACCACCATGATAGGTAGCCACTAAATCAGCCAAAGCTGGAAACTGGCTTTCTACGATCGGATTGAACCAAGGCTTAGGTTTTCGTCTACCAGTTCCCATTTTCCCCATGCTTAATGGATTGGTAGTTCCTTTTCTTCCTGATGCTCTTGTAAAAAGTCCGGTTTTATTTCCACCGTAGCCGCGGCCTGCGCCTTTGTGAACGAAAAGCATGTAATACGGAAAGGAGAAATTAATTTTTGAAGCTTCGCCGGCATATTTGCGGACTGCAACCTGCTGATTATTGTGACCAGGACCAATATTTAACACCTGGCGCAAAACCTCCAACTTTATTTTTCTCTTGGTTCCACTGCTCCAAGCTGAAACACCCTGATTAAATTCCGACGTATTCATAAAAAAAGCATCCTGATATTTCAGAATGCTTAAATTTCGTGCGAATAAAAAGGCTGGTAAACGACAGGGTTTAAAAGACAATCCATACAGGGTTCCTATCTCTAAAAATTAGGTTACCAGGTTGAATATAATAATAGCCTGAACCAGCTACAAAAGGTATCTGTTGACCTCCCACAATTGCATATTTGGGGATTTTACTATAGATTCTTATCTCAGAATCTGACTGCAGAGCGTCATTCCCATTTGTCTGATTCATATACCCGATATCTCCGCCAATTCCATTTTTATTCGTAGGATTATAAATTTTAGTACTGGTGAAAGTGTTCGGATCGTCAACACGAATTGCTTCAAGCTCATTAAAACCGTTAACTTTTGGATCATAGAAAGCTTTGTACTTTATGGATCCCTGCTGTAAGCTAATATTAGGATCTGCAGTTTTAAGGAATACGGCCCGGCTCTCGTAACTGCTTACCATAGTTACTACAGGTATTTCCACTTTAACGATATCGCTTCTATTGGTCAGAGAATATTTGATCTGTTTTATAATCGCATAACTTAAAAATCCTTCCTTTGAAACAAACCTTACTTTTTCAAAACTCCTCAGTTTTGAAAGAAATTCAACGGGCATTGAACCATGTAAAATACAGGATTTGGAATCATTTAGAAGTTTATACCAAATCGCATCCTTTTCGTTTAATTCTAACGGCCTGGCTTCCGGGAATTTCAAACCACCCTCCAAAGTCCTCATTCCTTCATATTTTAAAATCCTGATAGGATATATCTGGGAAGATTTACGCTTTACGACAGGAATATAATATTTATAAGTATCTACATATTCTTCCCTGGTAGTTGACACATCGAGCTCTACAACATTTTCTCCAGAATTGATTATCATCTGATAAGGTGAATCAAATACAGGGGTGCTGCCGCTCGAAATATTCATTAACTTATCGGATTCATCGCTCTTTAGAGATACGGTGTAACCAGATTTATCCGGGATCGCAATCTCAGTTATTTTATTAATATAGTCTGTTAGATCAACATCGTAGGTGTTATTTAAAATTGTTTCTGCACTCTCGATTGTTACGATCTTATTTAAAAAATCAACCGAGTAGCAAAGTTTCTCCCGGTTCCTTATCTGCTTGAGAAAATCAACGATCTTCATATCTGGCAGAAAAAAGTTTGTTGGCGACCACTGAGTATCAGCTGCTGCAGATCGCCCTGATGGATGAAAAAGATAATGGTTCTTACCTGCATCGGAAAGAAAGTAATTCCCATTACAGGTAAATCCCAGGTTCTTAAAAATAATAGTAAGAAGATAGGAAATCCTAAAATACTGTGCTTGTAACGTCTGTTCTCCCAAAAACTGCTGGTTTATTGTGAACCTTTGTTCTGCCGTATTCCACGGGTTAACCCTGGGATTAAATGTTTGTCCGGGATTGCCTTCGTTGTAAAACCAATCCTCATTTTTAACAGGAAAAAAAACAAACGGATATTTTTGCGGATTCTCGCAGGTGTCTTTCATGAAGGCCTCTTCAGCTTCCTGTGTGAATCCGTTGAAACCATCTGCAAAATACACTTCTCTAAGACTTGCTTTTTTTATGATATCCGATATCACACCATAATTTATAATCAGTAAAGCTTTAAAGTCCGGATTATTGTAGCTATATCTAAGTATACCAGCAAAAAAAGGATGTCCTGATACCAAGGTTTCAACTTCTATTTCATAAACGCTGTTCGCAGCCTCGACTAGATGGCCGCTGCTTAAAAACACTTTATTGCTCTCATCTGCTGGTAACACAAATGAGTAGGTTACGTCCTCGAAAAGGTCATCGTTTTCCAAAAAGAGCGGATTATTCCGCTCAATTGGAATAGATGTGTCGGGTTTGAGATGCGCAGTTAATCCTGCTTTATTGATGATCTGGATCATTATACCAAGCTTTTGATTCTCGAAAAGGTTGCATCCGAACCTTGGTGATACCCAGACTGGTTAGGGTGTACGCTCTCGATGTACTCCATTTCCTGTACAGTACTTCTTGCCGAAACATTTACTGAATCGAAAGGATATCCGTATTTCCGGTCAACAAAAAGCATATTGGCAGAGACATAACAATTTGGATAAGCTGGGTTGTTGTGAAAGGTACTAACGATTAGCTTATGAAGTAAATGCATGTTTTTTCCAAACAGATTAAAATCACTGGCCGCACCAAAATGCAACGCAAAACCCTCCGCTGTGAGCCCAGTAAACTGGGAAAGAGAAATTATTATTTTGCAGTCCGGATAGCCACGTGTGGCATGATGCATATTGGCAACATACGTTTTAATATTATCCAAAACCTCCTGCGCTGGTTTCTGGTTCCATTTAAGATCATTGATACCTATCTGGTAAAAATCAATATCGATCCTATCACTTCCACCAAAATTTGAGTTGTCGGCCATCCACTTGCGCATATCTACTCTACTGTTGGTTAAATCCCAAAATGGGTTTGGATAAGTAGGATTATTGGTAATAAATAGCTCCGAGGAATAACCGGAGTGTGCCTGATGGTTATATGGAGCGGTGCCCCGAGCCCCTAAGAAAAGAGGTGTAAATCCGCCTGATACTGTCAAAAGCCTATTTAATTCCTTCATCATCTCATATCTATCCCTACCGTCCGGCAAAGCTGGAAAATCCACAGCGTTTAGACTGTCAATATTGCTATCTCCTGTACATTTAATCTGAATAATACCGGATCCAGCACTCTTATCGACTGCGTGGATTGTAACAACTTTACTTTCTAATACATTTGCTAATAGGTCCTGTACTTGAATAGTTATGTTAAAATCCTCTGGAATTGCAGGTTGATACCTGTAACACCGCTCTCTTGACTCACCCTTTGGGGCAGCAACATTGATTCGGTATTGTTTGCCATAACTTGGAATTATAGAATCAAACCAAATATTCATTTCACAAAATGTAGCAATATAAATATCGGTAGGAACTATAGAAAGAAAATCATAAACGGTTTGAGTTAAAGAAGTCGGCACCGCATTTGAAAGGCTTTTAGCTCCATTGCTCATAATACCTTTACTCATAGTGGTTGAGCTATCTAACCAGGATGACACGCTTGCATTGCTTCCAATTAGTTCCAATTTGAGTGATGCGTCCTTTAGTACTTTTAATTCGCTAGGAAAACCATTATTGTAATAGGTCTTTACCTCCTTTTCCGTTAGTGCTCTGTTGTGGATCCTAAAAAGATAGACTTCAACATCCGCATTTTGATCAATACCATTATAAGACCCTATAATAATTGGTGAAATTCCGCCGTTAAAATTGGGTGTGCTTAGAGGTGTATGCGGAACCACTAATCCATTCACATATACCTTGAAAAGGTTATCTTTATAGGTTATAGTTAAAAACTTTTCAAGATTCAGAAACTGAGAAACTTCGAACTCAATCGCAAGAGCAATTTGATTTTTTGTTAACTTAACCTGGCCGTCTTCTAGATACAATAAAGGATTGGACTCCCCACAGTTAATAATTGTTTGCCCATTGGTAATATTTAATAATTTCAAGTTGAGTTCTATACTCCATTCATTTCCATTTGGGAAATATGCTTTCGGTTCGACGTTTACAAATCCACCATCTTTAAGTTTCACGCCAGCAATGGTTGATAATGCTCTGGATGGAATGGGTTTATTGGCACTAGCCAAAAAATATCCATTTAATGATCCGATTGATCTGTTAAGTGAGCTATCTTCCCATTGGATTGGAGAAAGGTTTTCGGGAAGAAGCTCAATTGCTAGATCAACACCTTTATTTACAGTAAACAGATGTGGCAAACCCTGGTTGAAATTTTTCACACTTTCCTCCTCACTTAGATCAACATTGAATATTCTGAATAATGCTATATCACCGGTAAAAAACAAGGTGTTATCCGCGTAAGCACCTATTTTAAGCGTGTTGAATTTTTTATCGTATTCAAGAGAATTTAGCTTATTAAAGGTTTGAGGAATCCCATCCACCATAACCAAGTGATCTTCACCATCAAACGAAACTGAAATGAAAATCAATTTTCCCACCCAAGATGATGAGATATCGACGTAACCAGCACTAATGATATCTGCCTTTGCGATTGAGATTCTATTCGCGTTGATTAAAATACCCGGATTTCCCTCCCCATTGTAAATGAGCGATTGTGTCGATACGGCATCAGTTATTTTTATAAACATCTCAATGGTCCAAGTATCTTCTAAAAAGCATTTTGATTCTTTAAAATCAATACTACCCTGGTTTAATTTTATGAATCCAGAAGAAAGTTTTTCTCTAATCTCCTGCTTTGTTTCATAGTTAATGAGGTTAACATTAAAATTCGCAGCACTGTAAGATTCTCCATTATCAACAATAATCCCTGCATCTCCGGTAATTTCTAAACCAATGTGTGGATAAACAGCCTTTTCAGCAAACCAAAATCGTGGCCCGTTTGGAGCCCCTGGGTTATCGGTTGGTTTTAGAACACCTGTTGGCTGCGCAGGTTTTTCTAAATTATAGTCAAGCTGACTGAATTTTTTGGTTCCATTTCCTGCCTTGGTATTAACAAAGTTTCCAAACCGGACGTACGCGATCTCACCATCTAAGATAACCGGATCCTGGATCAACCATTCCGCTTCGGTCTGAATAAGGTTTTTAACTCGGGCTTCTAATACTGTTGGTAACATATTTATAAGATTTTTTGTTGTAAAATGTTAAATGAGGGATGAGCAGGTGTACCAGTATCAATCAGAACTGGTAGAATTACCTGGGGAATAAGTGATGAACCGCTAAAGCTAAAATTGTCGACGGCATCGGTTTCAGAATATTGATCATCAGAATAGAGATATCTGTATTCAAATGACTGTGTATACAGAAAATCCGAATCTGATGGGCTATCAATACTCTGGGAGGTAACTTCAATCGGTAAAATTGTATTTGATATATACCGAAACTGCAGAGGCGAAAGAAAGAAATCTTTATTAAATGAAATTACTGATAGATCATTAAAACCGGTTGAAGCTTTAAAACTCTCATAACCAGATTTACCGAATATTTTAGAATCTCCGTTGATCAATTTATAATTGTCCTGGAGAACCCTTTCTGATTTTTCATATACAATGTTTAATGTTGGCTGTCCCTTGCCGGTAAAACACCTACTATCCAGTGATCCCCAGCTGCTCCAGTTTAAAAAATAGCGTACAAAACGCTGCTTATCTCTTTTCACAAAGAAAACCTGACGTTCAGAGATCCTGGCATCAGAGCTATCAGTTAGATACACTTCGTAACGGTCTAAGGATTTTGGTCCAGTGTAAATATTCCCGTAACTGACATTAAACCCATATTTGCGATATTGCTCAAGCGAGAATGAAAAGACGGTGGCAGCATCGCTCGAACCGTCTGTAAATATTCTTTTAACCATTAATTTTGCTGTTGCCTGAGTTGACCTAATATTATAGAAGTAGAGGAATTGAGGCTGATCGCTACGGGTAAATTGGTTATTGCTCTGTTTTAAAAAGCGATCTGCAGGAGCGGAACCCGGGTAAAGGGTTCCTGCAAGAGTTTTATTAGTGCCTGCCTGAAAGCTAAATCCACCATGAATTACATTATATGTCGTAGAAGTATTGATCTTTTGCACCTGCACATTTTCACCAAAACTTTCGGCAAACTCAAAATAATATTTTCTGCAAGTGACCTTACAATCCAAATACGTTTGCTGAGGTATTTCAAACCCATACTTATCAATATCCGCTGAGATGCGTTGATGGATCTTATCACCAATCGGGGCTATTGCAACACCTGGCTGATCACTATAAAGCTGCAGGTTAGCAGAATAGATAAGCTCAAAGCCGGTGTGCAGTGAATTCTCCAAAAAAAGCCTGAAGTTTACCGTATAATTAGGCTTTTTAATTTCCGAAATACCATTTGTATCTATTATGAAACTGATGTCTTCATTAATCTTCGCGATAATGGTGATATCAAAACCGAATGACTTTTCCTTTGCAGTCAGAATGATAGAATCTGTCGTGCTGGTTATATCGAAATCTTTATTAAGGAAAAAGTTTTTCTTTAAAAATGGAACTATCTGCGCCGTTGATGTTGCGTTGGCGGGGAACTGAGATCCGCTATCATCTGGAGTAGCAGCAGCAGCTAATGAAACGCTTGTATTTCCGTAACCAATTGTCAAAGAAACCCCAATGTTTGGGAAAGTATTAAAAAGCATCCGGTTGACGGCTTTTACACCCTGCTGCTGAATATAACCAGCACAAATGAACTTAGCTGTTATAAAATTATTACTGAAAGAATGATCAGCTGGTGGGGTTAACAATGAAATGCTCATGCAAGATCCTCCCAGTCAATCGAATTTACTTCAGCATTGTATCCATCGGATACTGAGCAGCTGACTGCCCATCCATAAAGACAATCACCAACCGGTCCAAATTTACCTTCGTTGGTACCTGAGATTACGCCTGGTAAAACTTCGGTATTTACATCATGCATTAAACGATTGATGATTTTATCGCTGATCATCTTTGCCTGATCGTACAGAGCGGTTTTGTCAGCTGTACCTTTCATCATAACTACAAAAGTAAAATCGAAGATTTCACTCATATTGTCATAAACACCGGATTTTTCAACCTCTGGTGTTTGTAGATAAAGAGCAGGGAATTTTATCCCTTCGGATAAAGCCTGCTGAATTTCCTCAAGGTCTACGTGAAAGAATGCTTTTTCTTTTATCTGTGAAGAATTGTGGCCAATCTCCTTCAGATTTTTAGCGTAGAATTCGAATCGATCTTTTAGTGGAGTGATTTGCATATACGAATATCGCCAGCTGAAGCTTCGCGATAAACGACAGGCTATTTCTGATTTTTAGCCTCTTCAAAAGCGATATGTTTATCCTCTAATTCATCGAGAACAAACATTGCATTTGTAACTTTAAGCTCTTCCGTTGTTCCCCATTTTGGTCCAAGGAGTTCCCTGAATACCGTTAACCAGGTGCGGCTCTTATCAGGTTCCATTTCAGGAGCAGGCTGTTCCGGATCAAATGGTGGTGGAGGTGGAAATACATGTGGCCTAGATTCTGCAACCTGGTTAACCGCACAGGAAAACCAGCTTAAAATTGCTAACTGCATGTGACCAGCAATGTTTGCAACACTAAGCGATCTTTGCTCGATCAAATTTTCATTAAAAACCTCACGTTGGTCTCCAGAGTAATTTGCACTCTTTGGGTTTTCTTCTGGATTTACCGGTCTATAAATAGTTGCAATTAACTTAATAAGCCACTGATTGTCATTGGTGATAGAATAGTAGGTTAAATATTGGTGGGCAAAACACCACTCGCCGAAACTCATATTTGAAAGATCTTCAGCTGGAGCAATAAACTTTTTCTTCCTCAAATTTAGTTCAGGAAAATAGTTTTTTACCGGTGGCTTTTCTTCGAATATAAAATTTGTGAGCGGAATAAGCATATGTAACAACTCATCACCGGACAGATCGTCTTTTGCTTGCGGTTTAACTTTTGAAATCTCATTTAATAGCGGGAAGTTTTTTGAGCCAAAAAGTAATGCCAATAACGATATTGAAATCGTAAATCGGTCGGCCCTTCGAAAGTGCAGCACTTCAATCATTCTGGCAAACTGATGTTTGTCAAGATCTTCCCATCCGGATGGGATTGCAACTTCAAATTTAACCTCTTTATTGTTCTTAGGGTAAGAACCGCTCACTGATCTCATTTTCTGCTCTTAATATAAAGGAACACGAATATCACAATAATTACAGTAATAAATATTGCGATCACGCCCGAAACTATCAACATTTTCGAATTGCCTTCAATTTTAACATCTGTTGTTTTGTTATCTTTTTTTAGCGCGCTGCTATCCTGCGCGGCATTGGTTTCAGCTTTTCCGTTTTTCTGTTCAGATCCGCTTTCGAAAACCGCTGCAATCAGGTTACCCAAACCTGTTGGCTTTTTGGCGGGTTTAACTTTTTTATTAATTGGTAGACTGCCAGGTGCAGAGACACCAGTTCGCGTGCTGTCCTTTAAGCCCTGGCTCGAGCTGGCCAATTGCCTTGCGGCTTCCATCAAGCCAGATGCATAGTTTAAAATTCCAAGATCGGAATTTCCGGAATTAGCAGAATTTTCGGAATTATCGGAATTCCCTGGTGCAAAATACAAAGTTACCTTTTGATAACTTTTGAAAGAGCTTGTATCAATCGACTTGCTAAAACGCTTTGAGACACCAACACTGTCGATAGTTTCCTTTTTCTTGTTTTTCTCTTTATTCCGGAAAATACTGCAGCTGCTAAATACCATCAACAGGGCAATAATGATCGTACTCTTTTTCATGGCTTACGGATGCTGTTTAAGTACTCCAGTTTATTCGCCAGCGTGTCTAAAGACGAGGCTGCATTTGGGACATTTTTTTGAAGCTTTACAGTGCTTGCTGCCTTTTGTTCGAATGCCGCTGTTAAAATGATTAAGCAAACGGCAATGATTAGTTTTTTCATTTTACTTTTTCTTTTTATAGTTTAATATTACCCTTCCGGCACTGTCAGCAGTTTTTGCTGAAGCGACAGAAACATCCACAGCAGTATCTACCCTGGCTGCAGCTCGGTTGATATTTTTTATTGGTTGCTCAAGGATCTTTTCCGTCTGGCTCCGCGCAGCCTTATCTGCACGGTCCAACATTTTCTCATAAAGTCCACTCTGGATATTTATAATTTTTATAACCAGGTAAACATTACAGGTCAGGGATAGGCTCAGCAGGCCGATTACCAGGCCTGCCTTTAATTTATTGTTGATGATGCCAAAAGCGGCAAATTCTTTTTCTTGAGCGTTAGACATATTATTTTTTTAATCTTGGATAAATGTATTTGTAAACGTTTAAGCCATTTGGCTGAAAGGGCCGTTTAATTGTCCTGGGCTTATTCGCATTTACAACTTCACCCTCTCTGCTTCCTGCTCCGTTTGTATTACCCTCAATGCAATACATAGTATTATTTTTAAAATCGACGGTTTTAACAATTACTTCATGACCAGACGGGCCATTTCCGAGCAGAAATACACATATTGCACCAGGTTCCGGTATGTCACCTGTCTCAAGGATCCCGGATTTTATAACATTGTCTGCAGTCTGTTTTGCACTTCCATTAAAAGATCCAACTATTGCCGCATAGAATTCAGGAAGCGCTTTAAACACTTTTTTAAAGATCATCAGGACAAAAAAAGCACACCATGGGCCTCCCTTATACCAACCTGCAGATCTCATTTCTTTTTCAAATGCCGGATCAATAAAACCTGCATTTCCCTTTTTCTCTTTTTGCCCATCATACCATGACGCATAGGCAATAATTGTTTGTACTACATTCATATCAGTAAAAGAAAACCCCTCCCTCTGGGTTATTGGTTACATTGTAATTGCCCCTGCTCACAGGTGCCACGTAATCAGGAAAATCCACTAGATTATCGATCGTATACTGGATCCCGTCCTGTAAAAATTTATTACCATCTGTCACCAGCTGCTCGTTCGCATCTTTTACCTGATCGCGGTTTGCAACTATTGAATTTTTGGCTGCCTCATAATTCGCTACCAGATTGATCCTGGCTACACCGTTATCAAATGTGATAACCCTTTCCACGATTGCTTTTGCAGCCGTTAAAAGGGCAATGCCCGGCTTTATATAGTCGTTAGCCAGTGTTAGGTGTTTTCCTTGCAGATTATCTTCCTTAAGCAGATTAAAGAATTCGGATCCAAATATTTTTTTTACGACCTGATCTTCGATCCTTCGCATCAGGTAGCTGATATTGGAAAATATGTATCGGCTATTATTAATATTAAAATACCTGGTAAAATCAGTGGCGCTTTCAATCAGAAATTCTTCTGTACTGATGTATTCGGATGAATTGATGTATTCTTCAAACTTGTCGGGATTGCTATCAAGATGCAATAGAAGATCTTCTATTGCTCCATATCCAAGATCAATCAGGGCTTCTTTTAAATCCTCAACCTGCCAGTTAAAAGCCTGTTTGGTATCGGTATTGGAGAAAACCTGAATGCCGCTGGTCCCGATCTTTACAGCCAGGATAGGAATGGCCTTAAAATATCCAATAGTGGTCACAATTTTCTGAGCAAGCTCAACTGCCTCCCGTACCTCATCATCAGCTATATCAGCAACATTTTTACCTGCAGATTCATAAGCCTGTACCAATGCCTTAAACTGTTCAATACCTACAACTGATTTCAGATAAGATCTTTCTGCATTATTTATAAATGGCGCAACGACATTTATGTCGCTGGTCATCTGAACAGGCAGATAGGCCTGCACTTCTTCTATCGTATATATAATTTTCATTAGCTTACTACTTTTTCTGTTCCCTTACCTTTATCCAGTGTTGTCAGTACCTGGTCCTGAATTCCCAATTCGAGATCTTCATCCAATCCATTGTATGCCTTTACAAAATCAAACCAGCTTAAAAGGATATCGCGGTGGGCACGAAGCTGAGCCCTTAGATCAAGGCCTGCTTCCCTGATATCGGAACCGCCACCGTTGAGCCCGCCGGTACTTCCCTGGCCGGATCCGGCCGGGTTTAAATTCATAGCATAGGAAATCTGAAAATCTGCAGCTTCAGTATCTGGTACATAAGCGCCCTGCTTCATTTTATCATCCAACACAGATATCTCCCATTTCCCACCTGTTTTACCGTTTCGATCGTTATCATAGAAGCTCATGAGTGCTTTCTGTGCATTTTCGGCACCGGTTAAACTTGCGGTAACCATATCATAAAGGTCCTGGTAGATCTTATCTTTTTCGTCATCTGGTTTCGCATCGAAATTGGTATACTTCAACCTAAAATATTCCATGGGAATCTTGATATCATATTTTAAAGACATCTGGTTTTTAAACAGTGCTTTTTTATATGCTGGAATAGATATTGCGATATCCAGCCATCCGCTTTGACGGGCTGAATCCCACGAAGCCACCGGATAGTAGGAGTTTAATATATCCGGCCACATCAATGGCATGATGTATTTGTGGGTGGTTTTATCAGCCCTTATTTCCTCGATCTGATCATAAAAATTAACCATATCGATTACTTTGATTTTCTGGCAGTCTTCAGTTTTACAATCAGGAAAATTTGCATTTACATATACAAAAGGAATTCTACCGGTTTGAGGATCTATCGGAGCAAGCCTGCAATTTGCAGTCTTTTGGTAGTTGATTGAATAAACTTCAGATTTATCGTCAGTGAAGATAATCTCCGCATAGGCTAAAGCAAACCAATTATAATCCTGTGTTTGTGCCAACCGTATAACCTTCATGTTCGATCTACCTAAAATTGCTTTAAGTTTCGGATCGTTTACAAACTGAATTTCTTCTTTAGAACCATCACCATAACCCGTTACTTTAAAGGAGATTAATCTTTGACCATACATATTGGTGGTTAGCTTTTGCAAGCCAGCTCGGCCAACAGTTGTGCGGTTCATCAGGTTCCTAATGGTCTTAGGGAAATCATCATTAGTACCATATAAAACCCAGTCCTTTTTTCCCTCTTCCTCAATCTCACTAGCTTTTGAGTTTCTATGCGGATCCGGTAGATCCTTAGGCTTTGATCCGGTGATGCTAATTGCAGCCTGAGAACCGAATCCACCATGTATAAACATAGCCTGTCCACTCTGAGATTTAATAATTGTTGCGCTCATATCCAAAAAATTTCATGCCCGTTATACTCAATGATCAGTCTATTGTGAACAGCATAAGGTTTACCTGTATCCATATCTTTAACCCCGCGCATTTCGTGGCCTTTACATTTTGGAGGCAAACCACAGGAATGAGCGTTTTTAATAGATATAATATCTCCACCAGTTCGTTTATCGCGGTTACAGGTAATGAATGCGATTGAGAACGTACCGCCTCCATCACGGTAATCCTTGGTTTTCATATCCTTTAAAGCTTCATTGAGGTCGAGCATAAAACGAATGTCGAAAGATTCGCGATCGTGGTAAACGACAGGTTAAAGCCTTGCAGAAATGAAAGGTTTTTGTTATATTTGAATATGACGACTAAGGAAGCATTTGCCCAGCTCGTGTCGGAGAGAGGTTGGCATAAAAATTTAGGTATTTCAGATTCGGCAGCATGGTCTGTAAAGAATCATTTTAAATCTGGAGTAATTACAATAGACAAAATGGAAGAGCTATTGGAAAAAGCTGGATTTAGAGTGAAACAGGAGAAGCTATGGGAGAAGTAAATAACCTGGATGACAAGGAAAAAATATTTGATGAAGCATTTAAAAATCAGGGGGGACTGCTAAAGCTCAAAGAAAATGAGGTCGTATTGGCCCAGATTCTTACCATAGTTAGAATGCGGCTGGATTTACTTAGGGCCATTAAACCGTACTTACCTGAATGTTATATTGCATACATTGACAATGCGAATATCAATGCAGTGGCAACATGCTACAAAGGGCATTATCTCATCGGTATAAATTATGGAACCTGTTATGTATTAAATTTTATTTTCGATCGAATGCTATGCTCGAAAAATATTCTAGTAAAATTTGGGAACGTAGCAAATGAGGTAGATCTACCAAAGTTATACAACGCCCAGATTACAGGGCTTTTTGAGTTAGATGCTGCATTAGATCGCAGAAATATTAGAAAGCCCAAAGATCGTGTGAGAGAATCAATTGCGAGTTTTTTGCTCTTTGAAGCTATGACGGGATTAGTGTTTCATGAATATGGACATATCAGCGGTGGCCACTGCGATTATCTAAATACCGTTGCTAAACAATTTTCATTTTCGGAGGATGGGAATGAAAAATCCAATGCACTTACAAATTTGGATTACCAGACACTCGAAATGGATGCAGATTGTTTTAGTACAACCAACATGCTATTTTTAGCGCACAGATTCATCCATCACCAGGTTTATCCCGAAAACCTAATTCCTTACCTGAAAAATATACCTGATTACACCCACCTATATGTTTTTTCAATTTATACTTTATGGAGATTATTTGGGCAAAAGCCTTACGACCTGAGCAATCTTAAAAATGCAAAACACCCTCCTGCTTTTTTAAGGCAGATGATTTTTATTTCGGTAATCGGCACCATTTATCAGGGAGAAGCATATCAAAAAAAAATAACCGCTAATAATGCCGATGCGGTTCATGAAGTTGAAAAAGCATTTGCAGCAGTTTCTGAGTTAGGCATGCAGGTTGATGAAAATTTCTTTAAAAGGGGAACCTTGGCTGAAAAGCACTTAAACCACATTATGGAGAACTGGAATGTTCTTAGGGATAAACTCGTTCCGTTTGCAAAGAGCAAAATAGCACCGCCAAACAATTTCAATGTTTAATAACTTACGACTAAAAACCAAACAACAAACAATATGACGGAATTAACGGAAAAGCAATTGATATTTCACGAAGCATTTAAGAAGTGGGGCGGACTTTTCAGAACAGAAGGCAATAAAAAACTGAGTGATACGCTCATGTTATTACGGGATAGGTTAGATCGTGTAAGGATTTCTAAACCACATTATCCGGATTATTATATCGATTTCATTAATGATCAGAGTATTAATGCCAAGGCTACATTTTACAAAGGGATTTATCTGATCGGAATAAATTATTCAACCTGCTATATTCTAACTTTTCTATTCGAAAGAATGATGTGTTCGCCTCATATTCTCCCTGAAATTGGTGATATCACAAAAGAAGTTGAACTTCCAAAATTATTCAATGCCCAGATTACTGGGCTCTTTGCACTAAATGCTGCATTGGATTTAAGTAACATTCCTCGTCCAAATGATGAAACTCGCCTCGCTTTATCAGAAACTATGACCTTTGAAGCACTGACAAGTTTAGCTTTACACGAGTATGGGCATATAACAAATGGACATTGTGACTATTTAATTTCATTTGCCGAAGGCTTTTCTTTTCCTGAGTATGCTACTGAAAATAAGGAGGATATTGAGATATCTCACTTGGATTTCCAGACATTTGAGATGGATGCAGACTCATTCAGCATCAACCATTCTATTAGGTTATTACATGAAAGGAAGGAAAAATGGATATTTCCTGCTATCCTTAACCCTATATTAAAAGAAATGAAAGATCACGTATACTTTTATGTTTATTCCACTTACACCTTTTGGAGGTTATTTGGTCAGCAGCCATACGATCTTAATAATCTCACAAATTCAACGCATCCTCCGGCATTCCTGAGGCAAAAAATTTCTCTTGCTGTAATCGCTACTATGTATCAGGGAATGCCATACTTAGATAAAATAGCTGAGGTTTCGGTAAAAGCTGTTTGTGATGTCGAATATGCCTTTGCAACGATTTCTGAATTGGGTATGCAGCCAGACGGAAATTTCTTTGAGGATAATCCAATCGCGAAAAAACACCTTGATACAATCATGGCCAATTGGAATATACTTCGTCCTAAACTTGAGCCATTCTCGAAAGGAAAGTTAGCTGAGTCCAACGATTTTTAAGCCTGGTGACATTTCTAAATCGCTGTGCCGGACATTAGCCCCTTTTGTTTTTTGCTACTTTTTTATTCAGGGCGACTGAAGAAAATAAAAAAGTAGAAATTTCACGCCAAATCCGCCGATCTAAGCAGGTCGGGCCGGTTTTAGCGGATTGCGTTTTCAGTTGTTTTATTTAACGCCTAAACAGTCTCAAAAGCAGTTCTAGCAAAAAAGCATAAAGGCATCCGAATATTAATTATAGTTTGCAAAAAACTGATCGTACTCGAAATTGTAAAGTTCGGGATTATCGCTTGCCAGCTGTTCGGCATAGCCTTTCCAATAGATGTTTTCCAAATGGTCAATAAAAGCATCAAACATGGTCGGTTCCTTTCTTTTCAACCTGTGCATTGCTAAAAATATATGCGATGGGAAAGAATTTTAAATCATCACTTTCGGCATCTGTTTCTTTTTCCTCTTCGTCCTGGCTTCCCTTAGGCCTCCCCCAAACCAAAAAAGCTTTCATGCCTTTTTTTACAAAATAGCCGTCTGCTTTCCACTGCTTAAATGTTTTAAATTCTTGATGCTCTGTTGTCTTATAGGAATCAACTATAGCATTGTTTATGTTGTCAAAAGTTCCTATTTCTATGAGCGGTGCAACCTGCAAACTCAAAGCTTTCAAAATTTCCCTTTTTTCCTGTATCGGGGTTAACTCTTTTGTTGTATCTTGCGCTTCCATTTAGTTTTAATCGTTAAGATTTTAATTAATAGCCCTCACAGCTCCACCTGTGAGGGTATTTTTTTTACATGGGAATAAATAACTCTGCCTCGATCTCCCCAAGCTTGTCACCCAAGCGGTTAGATAAATAATTAACCACATCATTAATAAGGGTCGGGTTTTTCAATTCAAAATTTGTGTTTCTATCATCAGTCAAAACCAGTTTGCAACCTGTATAATAATTTGATTTTGGATCAAGTTCCTCGGCCTTTATTTCGATCTCAAAAGATTTTAAGCGGTTGATGTAGGTATCCAGTCTGTCACGGTGTCGCTTTTTCTGATGTAGGTCTTCGATTATCTTAATAGTCTGATCTAGATTTAACGCCATGGCTTTTGGCTTTTCTGTTTTGGGAATGTTAACGGCTTTGGTGTTAACCATTCTAACTCGTTTCGGCTCTTTTTTCTCATTAGGTATGTTAGCTTCTAAAGCTAAAGCACCTGCTTTTTTCTTTGTTTCCATACTTAAAGATAACAAAATACTTTCAAATTTGCAAGGTTTTTCGAGCAAAAATGATGCTTTTTCGATTCTCATTTTTTTTTGAAAATTTTTGCATAAAATTTTGAATTACAATAGGTTAAATATGGACAGGTTTTTCTCCAGTCTCATATTTCCCTAGGTTCACCCCCGCCAGCCCTATCCAAAAAGGGCAATTGCCCTTTGAGAAAAAAATGGTAATATGATGTAGTTTTTTAAGGACACAGACATTTTTAGGCGGTCAGACCGCCCCCTTATACGAGAAAAGCTCATCGATTTTTTTCGATGAGCCTTTTGCCTATTGATATATATGCTATCCCATTTTTGGGTCAGGCATTGATGATCTTATGATCGTATTGCCTGCATACTTACCCATAATAAGAGTATCATGGGCATCAGAGAAGTGTGTTGTGGTGCGCTGATCAATCTTCCTATTCTTTTCATCCAGCTTATCTTTTTCCATACCAACACCAGCCTGCTTAGCCTTAGCGCTATTTAAAGATACGATAAGCCACTTGCAATGATGTTTATTGATTGATACCCTTGGCAGTTCTGGACTATTCCCTTGGTACAACCTAACCATTAGCTTATATCGATCATCATGAGAAGGTTGAGCCCCTATGTAACGGTCTATCACGGTCCATCCGTTATTGTTCAGTACCCGCTTGACAATGACTGGATATGTTTCAGACCTGGCATCACGATCGAGGGCAGTCTGATCATACCAATAGTATGCAACTTTTTCGCGGTGTGGAATATAATAAGTACACCATTGCTCGAGCATATCTTCGAATGAGCTGTGCTCATCGATCGATATTGCAGTAAGAAACCGGAAGTGGTACCGATCATCTTCTTGACCAGTAACAATACCATTGAACCAACCACCATAGTCCATTGATAGCTCAAGAGGTTTGTTAATGAGTAGATCTGCATCCTGCAGACAATTCATGTGTTCAAAAGCTTCAGGCTTATAACCGTTATTGTTATCTACAATTCCATCGAGAAAGTCGTTATTAAAGTTCACATAACTATGTATAGCATCATTAAAAAAAGGATAGAATCCACCAGTAACCTGTTTGGGCCGCTTATTCTCAATTTCTATATCGTATTCACTGGGAAGTAATATTCTCTTTTGATGCTTAAACCATTCAGGTGGTAGATTATTTGCATTTATCCTTGAAGGTGCACTTAAGAAAAAATACTCATCAGGATGCTCAATGGCCAGCTTCTCGAAATCGAATATATATTCACCCTTTCTGTTCCTGGGCATCGAGCAATACATACTGAACCGGGCATAAGTTGTTTTATGTCCATATCTCTTGAACTCAGCCCTCATTGTAGGGATGACCTGAGACTGAGTTTTTTCATTATCAAGATCTTGACCTTCGTCAGCTAAACCGTTGCAATAGTTTGCACCACGGCTATTTGTATCCTGAGATAGAAGATCATAAACAGTACCATTCAAGAAAAATATACTATGCTTTGGGTCTAATGGTGGTTCGTAAGCATCATCCCACCTCCATGCTACCGGTGGTTTTCTACCAACAAAATAATGTATATCCTTAAAAAATCCCAGCATTTCAAGGGCTTTGATTGTAGATGGTAAAGTACGTGTCAGGGCCTGCTGATATGTTCCTGTTAGAATAAAGTTTTTAGACCTCGGCATTTCTTCGATAGTATTTTTGATATCAATTGCTGCCCCTGTTGATTTACCGCTACCCCTACCACACTGAATTACCCGATTCTTTTGCTCAGCAATTTCAAGCAAAATCTGCATAAGATTTAGCTCAAGTTCTACTTTAGGTAATTCAGGATTCATCACTTACCTCCACAGCATCATCGGCTATATTGCCCATATTTGTAACGACCTGGCTTAAATCGATTCTTCCGGATTTAGTCATAGCCCTGAGCATATTTACCAAACCTTTGTCAAGTCCCAACACATATTGGTGTGGTTCCCATTTGCTGAAGTCTGGCAGATCCGGATCAGTAACGTTTACTCCAGCAATTCTGGCAATTGCTAGACCTGCCCTGATTAATCCCTTTGAATCTTTTTCTGCATTGGCTATCCTAGCCCCATCCTTCACCATCTCCAGTGCAAGATTCCGCATTGCATCTTTTTTTGCTTTAATTATATCGCCGAAAAGATTCATTGAATCTCTGCAGTCACGGTAAGCTGTTGCTTTGCTCAGTCCTGGGAACCTTTTCATTAGGATGGCAACAGTATCAGAAACACTAGTGTATTTACGCTGCATCGTATATGCCTCCTGCCACCTGTCAAGCATTTCGCGCTCGTGTTCTGAAAGATCAGTGATCACAGCATCAGGATTCGTCATATAAGCCTGAATCTTGTCGTACTTGCTTAAATTGCCTATTAAGTTCATATTCCTAAATCCTCCAATCGTGCCTGCTCAGCGAGCCTTACTTCAATATTCATAGCTGGAGAGGACAACTGCTTGCTCAGGGCAATAACCTCATTGTTGAATTCAGCTTTACGTCTTAGCCTACCTGTATCAAACGCCAGGAATACAGACCCTTTTTCATCTAAAAAATCATCAGGATCTATTCTTGTTATTCTGGAAATTTCCGATTTAGACATATAAGCGTATGCAAATTGCTCTACATCCTTAAGTATTTCATCACTATACATTTTCGAACTCCTTTCTTATCCAATTGATATTGTCCTGAGCGATATTCGAATTGCGGATAATTAATCCGGCTTCTTTTCTTGGATTATTGGTAAAATTTGCGGATCCTATTATGGTGAAACTATATTGCTGATTTTGGATAACAATAACTTTTGCATGGCATTTTAAAAGCTTCAGGTTTTTAAATGCACCAAATGCCTGCTGAAAGATTTCAGGTTTTCGGTTACTGAGCCCCTGATCAAGAATTACAAACATGGAAGATATCAATCCCTTTTGCTGCCAGTCAGTAAATTTCCTAATGGCATCTGTGCTGATTGACCAGGTGCAAAAATGGATCTCGCAGCCACCAGTTATGGAAAGAATCTTTTCAACCAGATCGATATTACTCCAGGCACCATCAGTCATAAAGTAGATACTACCATTTTCCTCAAGGTTTAAGATGGCTGGAGTAATTGAAGATATCTTATCTTCAGCTGCTATCTTAATATTTAAATCTTCTGTACCGACAACAGGGCAATTATTGGATATTGCCTTATATTTTACATCACTACTACTAAACAAGCTCATTTATCCTCCTTTTCACTTCGTTGAGCCTACTAATCAATGATTGAACCTTTGCCAAAGCTTTTGTTTTTTTTACCGGATCGGTATGTCTTGTATGTCTTTTTCTTGCTTTTGAAATATAGGTGGGAAGATTCTTTTCTTCAGTTAACAGCTGCTGAAGGTTGAGTTCCGAAACACTGGCTACAACCTGCTCGTTCTGTTTCTCTGTGATTTTGCCGGTTTCCCTCCAGGTATCCATCACTAACCAACTTTCATTAACGATATCCATATTATCCAGGATTAACAAAGCTTTTTCTAAGCGATGCTCTTTTGAATCAGAAACCCGGGCAACTGCTAAAGCATGCCTAGCTTCAGCAAACTTTTCGTTTTTTTCATTACGGATAGCCCGGATCTCTGGCGGTGCATCATCCAGGTTTGTCTTTACTTTACTATTTGGGGAAGTGATCTTTGGTACCTCAGTCTGATCCGGATCTTCTACTGCCGGTGGAACATAAACTATCTGTTTGGGCTGAAGATCGGACTGCTCATTTAGTAAAGAGAGCGCTTCAGAAAGTTTGTTGAAGTGATATGTTCCCGAACCTGATTCTATTATTGTCAAAATAAGGCGATCACTGCCGTATTGGTGATACAGTAACTTACCGTGGGTATAATTTTTATTTGGCGAATTAAGCCAAGCTGTTATAGATGCAATTGCCATATTTCAAAAATGGCAATTGCTTTATTTCGGGTAAATGACAGGTGTTTTTAGCTATGCCGGATTTACCAACCAATAGCGCTTTTGATTTATCTCGTTCAGCGAAAAAATAAATTTCATTTCTTCCATTACTGTAATGATCAGGATGGGATCATGATCAAACCAGTGGCCCTGTTCTTCCATCACCTTTTCAATAACTTCATCAGTGAGCAGTGGCATTGTGCAATCCGGCCAGTCGTTGGCCCGGGTAAATACAAGATCTATCCGCTGAAAAAGAATGTTGTTGTCGAACTTTTGGTCTTCTGAAAGATTTTTCATGTTAAAAAACGGTAAGGCCTGCAACTAAGTGTACGAATACCCCTATTGACCGCTTTTTGAGGAACACGTTCCTCATATAGCAAGTCCACGCCTTACCGTTATACCGGTAGAGCGGGGTATTCAATAAACTTAGTTGCACCGCAAACATAAAAAAAACCGCCCATATTACTGAGCGGTTTTCAACTAAAACTAAAACTAACTAAACAGAGAGCTTATTCAGGAGATTCTGGAGAATCAGATTTTGATTTTTTAGCCAGAAAAGGAAATTTATTTTTAAATAAATTATCTGCCTCTTCCAGGGTTAACTTAGTTAAATCTACGGTACCAAAACCCGCAATTGTATGAATGCCGGGCTCCACCCCGACAATATCATACTTTTCAAATACTTGCTTAGTCTTTGCCATCCCAGATCAATTATGCTGCTGCTGTAAGCAACGATGTTAACGGTGTGGTATAGATCGGTGCCGGAGTTGCTGCAGATGCTTTAAAAGTTAATTTTGATAATCTACCATCAGCAATTGCTTTTCCCGATGTAGATTCGTCAGTTTCGAAAAATGCAGGATCCTCAAGATTTCCCAAAACGCGTACCTTACCATTCTTTTCTTTAACAAAGAAAATTAACTGGCGGTTAGCAGATGCGGCTTTAAATCCTAAAAATTCAGCTTCACTACCAGGGAAACTGATCTCTAACATATTTTCGTATCCTTTACCATCACGGGGACCGACCATGTTCGATTTAATCTCCCCCTGTTCAACAGTACAGTAAAGTTCGAACAGCTGCTTACCCGTTTTCATTGTGATCGCGCTAGGATAAGTAACGAGACTTTCAAATGTTGTAGCGGTCTCCGGATCAGCAAGAGCAGGGAAGCTTAAGAAGTCCTCCTGATAGCCATAATACACTTTAGTAATTCCACCAGGGTTATAGCGGCCCTGTGGCCATGATATTGCTTTTGAGTTCATTTTATCTTAAAATAAAAGAGTTAAATAATCGGTTAATTAATCTAAAGCGATAAGGGAATCACTTTTAATCTTAAGCATACGCTCAAGTTCTTCAGTGTCCTTGCTTAACTCTTCAGCGGTCTTTTCTACACCTTTAGAAATAAACCGGTTCCCAGAAAGCTGATAGTTCTTCTTGTTGATTGTTACAATAACCCCACTAGATCCATGTTTTTCCTGCAGATCAAGTTTATTCGAGAGTGTTGCGACCTCATTCAGGGCATTTGATAAATCTGTAGAAACTTTATTAAAGTCTTCAGTGAGTGTTGAAACCTTACCGTTTAATTCGGTAATCTGACCATCCTTAGAAGTGATCAGTGCAAGAGCTTCATCTTTTGCAGTGGTACAAACCTTAAGCTCATTAACCAAAGTAGTTTTCTCCTGGGCTATGGCTTTTAAGTTATTCTCTGCAGTAATAATTGTAGCCCCCTGCTCTGTGATGAATGCTAAAGCCTCATCTAGGGTTGCGAATGTTTTTTTTGTTGACATTTTTTAATATGGTTAGTGCCGGCATACACCGGCACAGTTTAAAAACTAGGTTAATTCAACGTCGTTAGACACTAAGTACTGAGGGATCCAGAAGCCGAAGCCTTTGTAATAATCAGTGTAAGCCTTAACCTTACGGTCAACATTTTCAACCTCAAAAATTGATTGGTTACCAGGCTTTTTGAAACCTGCCTGACGGTTCCAAGATGGAGTAGTCCAGATCTTGTTTGATCCGGCCATAGATGGCAATCCAACTAATTGGATATTGTCGTTACGGAGTTTGGTGATTTTGGTATCATCAACCTGATTGTAATTTGCATTGTATTTCAAACGCATACCATCACGAAACAAATCATGGTTATCCTCTTGCAAAAAGATATAATCCAGCTCATTACGTAACAAACGGTTAATCTGCTTTGTGAAATCCTCCACATACTCTACAGACTCCAACGGATCTGTAGGAAAGGCTCCCATTGTAATTTTCATCAATGTACCATCGGTATTTGCTTCATTGATCTGCTTTTTAATTCCTTTTAAAGAAGTTCCAGCAGCTGTCGCGGTACCTGCAGTAATTGTACCTGGTACACCGTAATAAATTTCTGTTGTTTCAAGATCTTTATCTGCCTGAATTAGGGCATTTGTTAGATACCATTTTACAAAAGGCCAATCCTTACGCTTTAAGCCACTATCAGCTAGGAAACCCAACCAGCTTTCTTCCAGCTCATCTGGTGTTTCCTGTAAATCGATCTTTAATTTATACAAAGGAATTTTTGTAGGTTCGAAGGTTACCCCACCAATAGGCGTAAAATCCTTTTGAAAGCGTTGTAATACGCGGCTGAATTCAGCGGTTACTTTCTCCAGGATTGTTTTATCCGTAATCCTTGTCGGAAAGAAACCTGCCGTAACGGACTTCTGCATTAGCTTTAACAGAATATCCTTTACACCTTGACCTTCTGCACGGTATACGGCTTTCCATTCGGTGATAACATCGGCAATGGCGATAGTATAAAGATGCGTTTTCAAATTCACTGCATCATTTTTAATAAAGCAAAGCCCAGTGGCTGCAAGACCGGCCCAACCTGCATAGTCAGGTACCTCAGCAGCAACAGCCAGGAAGGCACCAGCAAAAAACGCCAATGCCAATAAGCAAAACGTTTTTAACGAAAGTGATAAAATAGATTTCATTTTGATTTTAAATTATAATTGTTAATTAATGGGTTACTATCCTGTGATCTGATCTGCAGCTTTGTTATGCGGCATAGCTGCTAACGTGGCTTCGATATCATCATCCTGTACATTGATAACTTCATCGTTTCCACCAGCACCTACATGTTTTGCACCTGGTCCTTTTGCTATTTGATCTTTAGCAGTAGTTAGAGCGTCTTTAGTGCCTTGATGAGCAGTCTGTTCTGCTGTCAAAGCGGCATTAGCTGTTGCTAGTGCCGCGTTTGCTGTAGCCAGGTCCGACGTTAAAGTTGCATTTAGCGTGGTAACATTAGCTGCTTCGGTAATCGATTCCTCAGTTACCAGGGTAATTTTGGTTAGGCCTGCTGCAGTTAAGTCAGCATTTGCTAAATCCAGTTGAGTTGGAGTAGGACATTCAACTCCGACCAATGCATTTACATTTGGGAAATTTTTCATATTTGAATTTTGATTTTGATTTTGATTTTGCGAATTTTTCGGAGCACTCTGTGGTGCGGATCTAAGTGAAGCTGCAACTTCTTCTAATGGCTTTATTCCATCTACCAATCCGATTCTGATCGAATCGACGGCATTAAAGACTTTTCCAGTGTTCCATTCCTCACTGGTAAGTTTGCTACCACGGTTTTGGGCAAAAGAAGAGCGGAATAAGATTGCTAGTGAAGCAACGTCGGCCTTAAACTCTGTTTCATCGCCAGCCAAAGCTTTGCGGTATGCTCCGTTTTTATCTTTTGACTCATCAGGGTAAATACTTTTAACCTTTACACCCTGTTTTTCAAAGTAGCCTGAATAATCTATCAGCGTAGAATAAGCACCAACTGACCCAAACTGACCGTATTTATCTGCAAAGTAGATGTTGTCATGTGCTGAGGCAATCCACGCTCCACCACTATAAGCGCCCCCAAGAACAACAGCTGCCTTGGGCAGATTTATTGATTTGATGAAATCGGCAAGCTGTGGTGTACCGTCAGCCTGCCCACCAGGACAGTCTAATAGCGAAATGTAACCGGCACAATTTTGCTGTGATGTCATTTCTGATATCCAGCCCTGGCGTTTGATCATTCCTGGCTCGCCACAGTCACCATCATATTTGATTAAGGGACCAACGAATGGAACAACGGCGATACTTCCAACAACAAAGGCTGATTCATCGAGTACCAAACCATTTCTTGTATATATATAGGCATTAACTTTTTTGCCGTTCGGCTGAAGTACGAATGGCATTTCAAATTCGCCCGCACCTGATAGAAACTGTTGACCTGTTAGATTACCGGTGCCCTGGAGTATTCCCAAGACCATTGGTAAATGTGCATTGGCAAATTGATCTTCAATAAACCAAGCCCCCTTTAATATTGCAGATAGCGTATGATTAAACATTTAACAAATGTCCTGTTGCTAAGAGTGGGTATAAACGACAGAAAACGCTATAAATACACTGGAGCTCGGTTGATTGATTCGGTATAAAACTTAAACTGAAAGCCTTTAGAATCAGATTTTGAAAGTCCGCTGTCAAAATTGGCCGAAAAAAGCATTGGCGATCCAAATGCTCCAACTAGCCTTTGTTGACCTGCCGAATCTTTAACCAGGGAAACGAAATATTGATTATCCATTTCTTCAATTAAAGAAATGAGATCTGCTTTGTCTGCAGGGACAAAACCTGAAATGGTTTGCTCATAATACGATCCATGCTCATTACTTTTAAATGATTCGTTAAAATTAAGTGTAGAGGGCGTTGAATAGCCTTTTAACCAGTCGCTACCAATTTTAAAGGTTAATGGAAATAATACCTTTCCATTGAACACACCTGAATAGGAAACTATGCTATCTACCTGAGCAAATTGAAAACTTAGCAATCCAGCCAGATTGTAAGTTTTAAGCAGTGGAAAATTGGTTATCATAAAACCAAGTTCACTAAAGAAATTTTACCGGTAAACGACAGCTAGAATTGTAGGGATTTGAACCTCTAAAACCAGAAAATATGCTAAAAGATAAGTGACACTTAGCGGAGTAATTTATTTTTTGAATCAACTATGCTGATTCATAACGTTTTGCATACTCAATGGCCCGTTCGAATTGCTTTTTCAGGGTGGTAAACCCTAATTCATCTTCAGATATTGAATATTTATCTCTAAACTTTAAAAGTTCTCTCCGGATTTCTCCCTTTTTTCCAGTGAGTTTGGGCAATACGAAATCCAGCATTCGGTCATTAAAATCGTCAAACAGAAATTTATTAAATCTAGCCTGATGTTCTTTTGGAATAATTACTCCATAATTCCGTTCGTACCATTCGGATATAGAAACGATTAGGCAAACGCCTTCAATTTTTATCTTAAGATCTGATGGTCTGATATCTCGCTTGTGCTTTAAACTATTTAGCAAGAAACTTCCGAATCTGCTTGTATCGCTTAAAACAAAGTAAGGCTCAACTTTTACGTAGTGTGCTAAATAAGTTTTCAAATAAGGTTTTACTGTTACCCGGTGTAAGAATACCATGCGAAGCGTTAAAGAACATTTGTGTGGTGTTTTGGGTAATACAAACTTATAAAATTTTTAGTTTCAATAATAAAATATTTTATACATCATTTTGAAATACTAAAATTATTAGTAAACTTTGTACTATGAATAACTACCAGTTCGTACCTCCTAAACCTCCTAGATTTTCTAGTGCACATCATGTAATACAAGAGGCTAGGGATAATTATTGCTGGATATTCAATAAATCATCTCTTAAATGGTGGACTCCTGATGAATTTTATGATGAATTTCATAATGCTGATTTTAATAGCATTCCATTTATGCGGTTTTTAGAAGATATATCTATCCGTGATCCGAGGTCTGGTATATCAGCTGCTTTCAAACAGGTCGAACAGTTCGAAGAGAAGGTTCAGAAAGAAAAGATCATTATGATTGATAAAATAGAAGCATTTAATAAAAAGGTAATAACATATTACCAAGAAATGGCAAAGCCAAGATTGAGGAAGTAAAACCATTTTTAAATAAATTTGGTTAAAGACATAAAACATCCCTATTATGCACACAAGCACTTTCACCTACACCCCGAATAAAGTTGGGGTGCCAATGTCAATCCGGATCGACCAGGATGACGAATTTCACCATGTTACTATCGGTGACACCCACTTAGGCACCATGGTTAAAGATGATGAAGCAGAATTCGGATGGCAAACCGACGATCAATTATTAAAGGATGAACTTCCAGACCTCTCATTGGCACTTAAAGAACAAGCTGCTATTTACAATCTCCCTTTTACTCTAAAAGATCTATACACAGAAAATTTGATTGGTTGGGATTGGAACGAGGATGACAGCCTTAAGCTTATCGCCCATCCTAGTATAGATTTGGAGGAATTTGCAAACACAATCCGCGACCAGATCTATGACGTGGTTTTGTTTGATAAAGACCTGATTATTTACCTGGGCAAAGAAGGAAGTGCCGATGTTGAAGAAATACATATTAATTGCTAAATTAGATCATGTGTTATAGAGCCACCCAAACTTCCAAAACTTACGAGTATGCAGATTATTATGCTGCTCCTGTTTTAAATGAAAAGGATCTAGAAGATCAGATTTACTATCATGCAAACGGTTTTGCTCACCCGAACCTGGTTGCTATTTCCGCAAAGGACGGTGCCCGGCAAACCGAGCGCATGCAATGGGGCTTAATGCCTAATTGGAAAAAGCCTTTGCCAGATATGGTAAAGCTTAGTAACAACACGTTAAATGCCAAATCCGAAACTATATTCGATTTACCTTCGTTTAAAGGCTCAGTATTGACTAAGCGGTGCATTGTGCCAGTTAATGGTTTTTTTGAATACAAAGAGGTTGAAAAGGATAAATTACCATACTTTATCCACCCAAAGGAACACCCATTTTTTAATCTCGCTTGTATCTATGCATTCTATCAGAATCCGGAAAATCAGGAATGGATAAGATCATTTAGCATTGTTACTGGTCCGGCTAATGAATTAATGGCCGATATCCACAATGTTAAAAAAAGACAACCAATAATAATTTCAAATGACCAGATTAATGCTTGGTTAGATCCATCTACGAGTAAAGAAGAGGTAATCCACTTAATGAACCCTTGCGATGATTCAAACATGGCAGCATTCCGAGTAGATAGGGAGTTAATTAAGATTGGAAATAAGCCAGAGGCTTTAGTCGAAGTTGAAAAGCCTAAAACAACGTTGTTTTAATATGGCAACGGATAAAGAACTTTTGCCGCGAATTACAATTATTCCAGGTTTAATGGGAGGAAAACCTACTATAAGGGGTAATAGGTTTACTGTTATGGACATTATAGAAATGATCGATTCGGGAATGAACCACAAGCAGATATTGAAAGAGCATCCAATTTTAGAGTTGGACGATATTGCAGCAGCTCTTTTGTTCCACGACCAAAAGAGCTGAAAGAGCCCCCAACGTTTGGGAGCTCACTTTCTATTTTTCTTCATTGTCCCTTCGCTCCCTTGCCGTATTGTAAAACTGTTCTTCCTCTAAAGCTTTTCCGGACCAGGTTATCCTTTTAGCCTTAAGTTTGACACTTTGTTCCTGACTGTTCGGAAGTAGATTTCTCAATCGGTTTTGTACTGGCCGATCTAAATATGGATTATCTGACATATTTTTCATAATCTGTAAATTGAATAACTTAGAATGATATTCTTTTGGACGACGCTCTATAATTATAAATCTCAAGAAGCATTTCCAGATATTGCTTTTTATCGATACAACGAACAAGGCTTCTTGGTTGCATCTCTACCTGAGTCTTTAGCTTTTCAAAGCTATAGTCGGGGTGGCTCATTAACTTAGCAAGGGCAGTGATAAATTTGCTGTCATAAGTATACTCAAATATGTTGCTGAAAAACTTTAGTTTATTTGCAATTTCAACTGCAATATTGTAATTCAGAACATTTACAAATCCTTTTTGCAGTTCTTTCGAATTCCTAACGCCATCAGATGAGAGCAGCATAATAGATGTGCTAGGTTTTATTTCAGGGTATTCACTTAAAAACGAGCTGAGTTTATCAAAACCTGCTTTCTTTTCGATTGTCCAGTAATTGATGTAATCCAATTGGCTCCAGTTTCTGGAATTGCTATTGATACTGGCGATATCGTCTTTGCTTACATTGCCATCCATGTTGTACCAAATCGGCAATTTTAGAATTTTGGCAGCCTCCAGTCGATGCTGGCCATCTATTAATTCCATTTTCTCGTTGCACAAAATCGGGTTTAGGTGCAGCAGGTTCTTTTCACGAATAGCTTTGACCAATTTGTTGACATGACCAGCATGTACTTCACGGTTAGCCATAATACTTCTAAACTGATCGTAGTTTATTGTCTGTTCCATTTTAAATTCTTAAATAATTATAATGCCGGATATGTTTAACCAGCTTGTTTTTTTGGCATAGTCCGCACTCCGATTTATGTGTTACAATTACAGTGTCTACATGTAATTGCCTTTCTGTTTCGAAAATTTTACCACATTCAGCACATATAAAATCAGAAGTGCGGGCCATGACTTTTTTCATCGGTCTAGTAGGTGGTGTTTCTTAAGGATCCTCCTAGTTTCTTTGCCATCCTATTTCTCATAAATATGGCTGAATCGATGAACTCATCGAATTGTAATAGACTCTGGAAAACATGGGATCCTTCCTCACTACCGCTACCTTTTACAGTAATATCAACCTCGGCAATTTCTGAATCGTCATCTAGACTGATAGATGAATTGATATTTTGGTTTTGATAGGCTATATACATTTCTGTTCCTCCCGTTTATTAGAGCCTTTTGCAGGAACTAAAATAATCTCACACTGACTTAAAATGATAACAGGTATTTTTTCTGGCGGCAGCTGTATTATCATAACTAATTTAAAAGCGCGACCAATGGCTGCATTAAGCACTTGACGAATCTGGCTCTTGTATGCAATCTCATCTACGACTACAATTTTGTGTTTATTTATTACGCCTTGCTTACAGGAAATAAGAAAGGATTCCGTATCCATTCGAGTCCGTTTGTTTCTTGGATAAGTTAGCAGCACTTGTTCTGCGAAGGTAGTTTTGCCCGAGCCTTGACGGCCCACCAATAGTACTGGATTTCGAGCTGTTTTAATTGATTCTACTACATTCATTACGACTCCTCCCTAAAATACAGTTTATAAAAATTCATGCTTTTTTCCTCGTCAAAACCTTTTTCAGCCATATCCTTATGGCCAGTAATGGTTATTAAGAAATTTTTATCCAGCTTGATCACTCGCTTAAAAGCCGATGTTGCTTTTTTTACAGCAGCTTCAGCAATTTCAAAGGTGTTGGCTATTGGGCTTTCATACTCCTCCTCATAGTTCTTTTTATAGCTTGAGAAAATTTCTTGAGCCGGTTCATTTGATATTACATCAGATCCAAATTCATCAGCGTCGAAAGTTTCACGCTCTTTAAAATACTTAATAGACTTGTTAAGTAGGTCAGATTTATCTAATTGGCTTAACTCATAATTATCATCCATTTTATGTACGACGAAACTTTTAAATAGATTTAAGAAGTTGGTTGTTTGATTATAGCTGTCATTACGGACTTGTAATCTCAAAAACTCATCTTTCCAATAACCGGCAATATTTGCTTTTGAATTATCAAAAACTACAACCTTGTAACCTTCGTCTTTTTCGGTATTAAAGATTAAACAGCCTTTATCAAGCCTATTTACACTGATCGCATCCTGATTGTAGCTCATACGGAATCCATCCTGATCAGGCTGCACGCTTAGATATGTATCCTTGGTTTCTGATTTAAAAATCCCGATCGCGTCCAGCTGCTCACCCTCGATCTGAACTTTCTCAAAGTAGGCAACGTAAAGTTCTCCAGATTTAATTTTCGGATGATTAGCTATATCATAAAGATGTTTTGCAATCTGCTCGGAATATTCATGAAACATGTGTGTATGTTGGAATACGCCGGAAACATAATGGAAAATTTCATTAAGGTGTAGATTTTTACCAGGATGAAATAACCTGCAAACTTCGTTCGATTTCTCAAAAGGCTTAAGGAAAAATTGCAATAAAATATTGTTCAAAAGCTGATCAGAAACTTCTAAAGGTTTATCTGATAACTTATAATACTCTTCCATTAGCTTATTACCGGTATGATGTACTGAAAGCTCTTTAAGCGATGCTTCAAAAAATGATATCATAATTGTTAGTTTAGTTAGTCGTTTGATTTAATTCTGTTGCTTCTTTTGCAAACAGGATCCGGTTCATTTCAGAAACGATGAAGTTTGCCGCTTTCGCCAATTCCCTCAGCCTGTTATGTGGGGATGGTTTAAATGTGTCCGAATCAAAAGGCCAATTACTTGGCAAATTTGGACCATCCTCAAAAGTCCCCGATAGCAAATAGGATATTGCCGCTTCCGGAAGTTCACCTTTTAGATATTTCTGGTCGTGCTCTGGCGTTAAACCAAGGGAAAGAATTCGCAGCCGTTCAGCATTGATCAACCTAATGGCTTCACTGTGCTCGGTGTTTAATTCTTGAGTTAATGCTTCTGTCTGTTGCAAAGCTGTGCATGCAATATTCCGTAATTCTTGTAGTCCCAGAAATAAAGCGTTCTGTTCACCATGCATACCAGGAGGGACATCAAGCCTGATCATTTGATCCTTAGCTTTCTCGTAAAGCTCTCCAACCTTTTCGATTTGCTGATTAAATTTTAAATTTTCCATTTTCGTTTTGATTTTAATTTTAGTTTTAGATTAATTGCTGGCCACGATAACTATTATCGCCAGTGCTACGATTAGAAGTATTCCTCTCATTGATTTTATTTATTTAATTGATCTGAGGTATACCACCTTGATATCCTCGTTTATTTTTTCTGTTTTTTGATTTTGAAATCGGTTGCCGTAGAACTCCGATGGAACCGCAACATATTCGTTTTCTGCTGCTCCATGTTGTATTAAAGCATAGCTTTTTTTCTTCCCATCATCCAGTTTATAGAAGCAGTCACCTTTAGATAACTTGGAAAGATCAATTACATCATATCTCTTCATTTTTTTTATTTTATTGTGGAACGGTACGTTTTCGTTTTAATCAATGTATAGCGTTATTAAACAGGCATTTACAAGCTATTAAGGCGTTCCATATCGTTCTATTTATTGATTTAACATACTGATAATCAGTAGTAGTGAGGTTACACAAATAGGAACGCACTTCGTTGAAAGGTGCGGAACGGTAAAACATCGTTTAAATACATTTAAATGGGGTATGCAAAACGATATGGAACGGCAAAACCCGACATAAAACCCTGTTTTTGCGCTAATTAGATAGTTTTTACTTAAATCGTTCCGTTCCATGTTTTAATTATTTCGTGATGAATAGTTCAGGATGTGTTTTTTTTGCTTCATTTACCGCTCGATGAATAGTGCTTTTTTTATTTTTATCGTTCAGAATAAGTGCAGCCATCTGGCTGTAACTTTTACCTGAATTGTAAAGCTCTGCCAGTGTCTGGGCGCTTTTGCTTGGAAATATTGGAGCCATAATGCTACTGAATAGATCCGCGGATCCCTGATAGGTCTGATCAGCATTATTTAATGCAATTTTCATATCAAATATGAACTGATTGGCTTTATTAAGTCCGCGCTCAATCCTTGGTAATTTTGATTGTGTTTGGAGATGTGCAGCTCTCTCCTTCTCGAGAGCTGTCTGCAAAGCTTCAATACGTTGATTGGCGGTCTCCAGCTGCAGCATTATGTTTTCTAAAGTATTCATAGTACCATCTTCTAATTTGTATTATTGACTGCACCAAAAACTTTTGGATATTCCTTCATTGCCTTCTGAAGCATTCGATGCATACTGCTTTTTTTAGTTTTATCTTTTAGGATGTATTCAGCCATCTGACTATAACTTTTACCGAGTTTGAACATGGTTGCCATCTGCATAATATGTAATGGAGCGGTTATTGAATTATCTACGATCTCATAGACATCAACAGCTGATTTATAGAAATAATCAGCTAATTTCAAAGCCCTTCTCATGAGATCCTCGGTAATATGGAGCCGGTCAGGGAAAGAATCCATTGGCTTCATTTCGTAAACCTTATCTGTAATTGCTAAAATTCCTGCAAAACGATAAGTATACTCTTTCATTTTGCCCAGGATACCGGAATGAATGTTCATTTCGTTTACATCCTTTATCTCGTTAATAACATTAATCTTTTTATCTTCCCATTTAACCATTAGATCGGTAGCTGCTGATGTTACAAGGCATACCTTTGGTTCATCATATCCATCCTGCACAGGTAAACTGTTATAGAGCCGTTTAATTGAATCCGCATGTATCTGTTTGAACTCGTATGGAATGTCGTAGCCAGGGATAGGCCGGGCAATCTTAAATGTTTCAGGACAGGCAAAAAGCACACGAAAAATAAAGCCCGAATCCCCACGCTCATTTTTGAAGAGTTTGTACAGCAACTTTGGTTGAATACCACCGATGATGTTTGTAAAAACTTTCGGTATATTGATCTTCATGTTTGAGGATCTTACTGCAGAATATTTACGGCCATTCCATGCACTGAGCCAAAATTGTTCATCGGTACTTTCTTTTTTACCGATCGAGTTCAGACCATTGATCCACTCTAAAATTTCATCACTTTCTTTGAGTACACCTTTTGGATTTACCGGCATTATGTGCCGAATTAGTGTAGGAATATGCGCATCTCTATAAATTACAGTGTCTATTTTAAGTCCCTGTCGCCGCTCATCAGTCATTCCCGTAGTCTGAGAGGTCCAAACAGCATCGAACTCATCCTGTATTTCGTTAAGGGGTTTGAGGCACATATCTAGGGCAAAGCTTTTCCCTGAAGATGATATTCCATTCATGCAACCCCAGATCGATAGGGTCATGCGATCGGATCCATTCCGAGAAACGGCGTAGGATGTTCCGATCGCGGTGCTGTAAGCCATCATCATTGATAGCCCTACATAAGATGCCGGTATGTCGTATTTAATATGCAACTCTGAAACAAATGGTTTGATGTTCTTGTGAAAAATTTCTAATGGAAAACGGTTTTCGGGGCCTTGTCTCTTCTGCAGCTCAGCCTGAATATCTTCGGTTGAAGCTGTACTGACTGCAGATTTGCTGTTAAAAAAATCGGTAAATCCCATTAAGTTATTTATAGTAGGTCGGCGGCTTTAATATATTCTGATTTGATTTGGTTGGTGACGATCATGTAGTTTACAGCACTGATCAGTTTCTCGCATATTTGTTTAACCTCATGGCTGGTATCAACAATTTTATAGGCTGCACTTAATGCAGTGTCAAGTGTAACTGTTCGCCGGATCTTGCTTGCCTTTAGAGCAATCGCCTGGTTAAACTGCTTGCCCTCCTGATATTCTGTTTTCATATCCTGGATGTCAAAATATTTAATCGCCTCCTCGATGACGGAAAGAATATCGATATCGGGAACATTTAACAGTTCGATAATTTCTGTGAGTACTGCTGTTTCTACACTGCTGCTCTCCTCTAGCCTGGAGTTGCGCCATCGATGCAGTTCTTTTTGAAAACCTTCTTTTATATTAATTTCAAGTAATAGAAGGCACATATATCGGACTTGGTTACATCCTATCAACCTTAACCCTAGTTTCGCCATTTCCTGGCTTAGGCCAGTGACCTGATCCGGAGCCGTAACTTGAAGCTTATTACGAACAGTAACTAAGTTTATTGGAATGGTTGGGTAGAGCGAGTTTGCTGTTTCAAAAATTAAGGCGTAATTGACGTTCTGAAAATGCTTAGTGCCAAGTATTGATGCTGCCGTTGGGAATGCATCAGCATAAATAATCGCCGAAATAATGATTTGTTCAATTTCTGATCTTTGGTTCATTGGAAATACGTTAATCAGACTTATTTATTAGCATTCTGTTGGTTCGGATAATTATGCTTCTCAGCGACAGATATTGCCTTGTATATGCCTATTGTGAAAAAATAGATCAACGCGATTACTGCACCGGCTTTAATGAAAAAAGAAATCCATTCAAATATTTCAACTATCAGTGGTTGTTTGGTTGTTTTCATGATGCAACAGTTTATGGTAATTAATGAGGTGGCTAATTTGATTAAGTATAATTGGAGGTAAAACGACAGCATCTAGCATCAGAATTTCTGCTTTAACTTTGTTAGGCTGGTATTTCGTCCATATCAGAAAAATTAGTTTGTTTAATGTTGAGGTTTTAGCCTGGGGGAACTTTCGCTCAACCCCAGAATCTAAATTAACGCTCTCACCACCTCAAGCCCGAACCTTGATAGGTGTCGGGCTACGAGGCTTTCTAAATTAACGCTCTCACCCCAAAACCCCGCCTGTATTTCAGGGCGGGGCATCTTACTATTTCTTTTTAAATGTGACCGGGGTATTTGATTTGAGGTAAACAATGTAACGGTCGGGCGCTGCGCCATATAGCTTTCGCCACCCACCTTGGTAAAAAACATACTTCTTATCTTTGGAAAGGGGATAATTTTTTCTGAAAATATTGGCTACCATAGTTGAAAGATCTTTTTCAGAGATAGTCTTATCACCAATATTTTTACGGTTATGGTAATTCTTGCGTATCTCATCAAGGATAGAAACCACTTCCTTATTTTCAAGACCAGACTCCTTAATCAAGGAGATAATTTTTTTCTTCAATTTCATAGCGTTAAATTTTGCTTCCTACCACCGGAACCCCGCACCCAAAAGGGATACGAGGCACGGATAATTGATAAAAACATTGCCATTCACGATTAGGCTGTATAAGAACTTTTCAGGTAGTGATCCTTAATTTTTTAAAAGTCTCCTCCCAAAACTTTTAGGAGACTTTTTGCCGCTCACGTACGGTGTTATACGTTTAGGCTACCGGTGAACTCATCCCTAAGCACCGTTATAAGAACTAATCACCTGTTACGCCAAGGCAATGATTTAACCATGGCTTAATTTCATTGTTGTAATAATTGTAGCATCTGGAGTTTACTCCAGGAATGCAAAACGATAAGGCTCTGCGGTTCTCCCGAATGACCCTCATAAATTCCTTAAAAGGAACATCTTTGTGCCATTCTACAACTTTCACTAGATACATGGGGTATTCTCTGTTATCAGAATTACCCATGGCATAATGGCGTTGTTTTAACCACTTAACGAGTATCCCGACCATATGATCCCTATTTAAGAAATTCACCTTGAGAGCAACCTCATCAATACTTTTAAAATTACCGGTGGTCAATTCCTTACCACCTTCAAAGAGGAACTTAGCTTGCACAGCGCCAGCTCCACCTGACATTAATTGTGCGACTATCATAGTTTATAAAAATTAGCTAATCTGTAATACTGCAGCGGCATTTGCTATACCTGCTTTTCGCTGCACGCCCAGCCTTTGCTGGATTTTCCGTTTAGTAGTTTTCAAAGTATCATCGGCAATACAAAGTGCATCCGATATCTCTTTGTCGTAAAGGCCGTTTCTAATCATGGCCATAATTTTTAAATCCCTTAAAGAAAGTTTCCCGTTTGGGGCATCAATACCTTCACATAACTTCCCCTCAACTGAGCATAAACCACCTCTAAAATCACAAGGCACATATTCTGTTGTAAAGCGTGACAAGCATGCGCTTACATCGGCTGTAAAATCAAAATTTGCCATGTTACAACTGATAAACTTCTTTCGTCTTTCGTGCTCATCAATTATCTCCAAATGATTTAGTGCCCACACTGCTTTTGGTCTTAAGCTGATTACTTGATCGATCAGGGTATAAAGGGCCGGAGGGAAATTGTTATAAGTGAGCGTTCCTCCGTTATGCAATGCATAGATCTCATTAGCCCGTATGTAAAGTTCAAAGCTTAAGTCATTCAAACCAGCAGGGAAGAGCGTAGTATTCATACAATATTTTCTTGTGCTGTTATCTCCGATTTCTGGATCGCAATCACAATCTCTTGCGCTTCGGCAATTACATTTGCATCCCATTTATCAGTATATGGGCTTAAAACATTTCTAACATGACTGACACTCACTGAGATATCCTTCTCAGCCAATTTTCTCTTTATTTTAGAGAGTGCACCATAGGGCAAAAACTGCTGTATGTTTTTTTTTACTTCTAATCGTATCGACATAATTCACACTTAAAGGTGATTGATAAATGTTTGCGTTTTCGCAAACTTTGAATCAAATGTGCAAACTTGTTTACACTTATGCAAACTTTTTTGTAAATAAATTTAAAATAGTTGACATATAACTTTGCATTAATGAAAATAAAGGTTGGCGATATCGTAAAGAATGAGGTTACTAAGAGCAAAATCCCAAAAGTTGCAATCTCTACAACCGTTGGAAAATCTAGAACCTGGTTAGATAATATTCTATCTCAAGAGGAGATAGAAGTTAAGTACATAATTGCCATAGGTAAGGCAATCAGGGTAGACTTTGGGTTTTATTTTCCAGAATTAAAAAAAGCACCGGAGTATTTGGTGGAAGAACCTGAAGGCGTTTATGCTTCTTATAAGGAAGTTAGCCTCAGGGATCAGCTCATTGAAATGCAAAGCAAATACATTGCCTTGCTTGAAGAGCATGCGAGGGTGTTAAGGGAAATAAAAAACGTTTAAGATTAGGCTGTATTCCGATGTACGGTGAATTGTGAGAATGCACTCTGCAGCCTTAGCATCTCAAGCTGTTTAACTTTTTCGGCAATATGGATGTAAACCATTGTGCTCTTCAAAGTTTTATGCCCTAGAAGCTTTGAAATTATTACCACAGGAGTGCCATTAACAGCAAGCATTGTTCCGAATGTATGCCTGGCCACATGTGTTGTTATTTTCTTGTTAATTCCAGCAAGAGAGGCAATGGTTTTTAAGCGTTCATTAAATTTTTGCTCACTTCTGATAACTAATTTACGTCCATTTAAGTTTTTCAAGAACTGTTCTGCAACCGGTACTACCGGTATCTTAATCTGCTGGTTCCTTTTTTCAGTAATTCTAACTTTAACAGGAGTAAATACAATTTCACCATCTATGATCCAGGTAGAATCAAATCTTTTGAGATCTGAAATCCTCATCCCGGTAAAACAGGCAAAAAGAAATGATCTAATGCAGTCGTGGTTTTCTTCGGAGGTAAAAGGATCATTGTACAGGTTGAGTAATTTCTCCAGCTCGTCACGGTCAAGATAAACTGGATCTGACTCCGGTTTTGCTAATTGATGCTGAGCGAAAGTTTCATTAATTGTTAAGCCACGCTTTTTTGCATCATTAATATAGGTTCTTACATTTTTAACGTGTGTCCATGCAGCCGCGTAGGTCATCGACTGCATAAGCCAGAACAGATACCTGTCAATCCATTTTTTACCAATTTCAGTAATATCCGGATCAACTTTTTTATAGAACCTAATACTGTTAGCAGTTGCCCGATGGTTATCACCAGTGTGGTTTTTTATTTCTTTCTCACGTTCCTTCTGTTTTGAACGGATATCGATATAGTTGGCAATTGTTTTACCTGTGGTCAAGATTGCGACACCATCGACGATATCGTCAACAGTGAAAAATTTTTCATCCAGGAGGTATCGCTTAACTACTCTCCAGTATTTGGATCGTTCACCATCCATGATGGCAGAAAATGCCACAAGATCCTCATCGCCTTCGAACCTAGGTTTAAGCTGCTGCTTTTTTCTATCAAATTTATCTGGGGGCCAGGAAATTGGCAGGGGAATTTTAATAGGAACCTCTTTTTGCACTTTGATTTTGATGTAAATAGTCGCAGTTCCATCTTTTTTGATGCGCTGATTATTCAAAGTAAAGCTAATGTCGCAGCTGGTGTTAAGCCGATTTTCCATAAACACAAATGATAAAAAAATCAATGTTGTCGAAATGTTGTTTTATTTCGAAGTGTTTTGGGAAAGATAATTTTAATAAAAAGTGCCTAAACTGATCGTAAAGGCACTTTTTAAATGGATGAGTTTACATCGAATATCGATGTTGTACCCCGGAAGGGATTCGAACCCCTGACCCACGGTTTAGAAAACCGTTGCTCTATCCAACTGAGCTACCGAGGCTCATTTTTTTAATGAGCTGCAAATATAGGAGTTCTATTGAATAAGTAAAAATATATTTTAAACTATTTAGAAGGCGGTTTTCAGTTTTCAAATAAGTATTTAAGAGAGAAGCAATTAAATTTAGCTTCGGCGCTTAAAAAATATTATTAACCTAAATTAAACCGTGTTTTTATATCGTTATTTCAGCTAAAAAACCTGTTTAGGCATCTTCCCCATTCCATATATCATCATCAGCCTGTCTCAATTCGTCGTGACCGTAGCTAGCGGGATCATCGTGGTGATAATTCCTTTCAGGGTTTTCTGGTAAAGCATCATCGTGTGTTAACGGTACCTTGCGCAAATGCTCAGGCTTTTTAACCTCTGGTAAATCATCATGAATGACTGAGGGCTTTAAAATGGTTTTAAGGGGGTTGCTATTTTCCATAATCAAAGTTAGTCAAATTTCAGGCCATAACGTTTACCATATAAATCATGTTAGCACATTTAAAGCGTTTTTTTTTACCATATAAGTCATATCAGTAAATTCAAGCTTATATTTCTGCTATGGTTAAAATATATAAGTCGTGTTAGCATATTCAAAGCTTTTTTTTTACCATATAAGTCATATCAGATATTCAAACTTATATTTCTTATATGGTTAAAACAAAAAATGCGCACCATTAATTCTGTGCGCATTTGTTTTATTTGATGTTGATTAATAATTCCCCGTTACCCCGATCTCCAAACCTCTCAACTCTGCCAGCCCCCTCAACCTGCCTATGGCAGAATAACCGGGATTGGTAACCTTCGCTAAATCATCGAGCATCTGGTGCCCATGGTCCGGACGGAAAGGAATCGACTTTTCACGAGTAGCATTTTCTTCCGTCAGGGCTTTCATAATTTCGTACATGTTTACATCGCCCCCCAAATGATCGGCTTCATAGAAACTACCATCTTCATCTTTGGTAACATTACGTAAATGCGCAAAATAAACACGCTCTTTAACTGCATTAAAGATTTCGAGGGCATTATTTTCTACACCAGCGCCTAATGAACCTGTACAGAAACAAACCCCGTTAAAAGGCTGATCGACTTCTTTTATGATGTAGTTAAAATCTGCTAAAGTACTTGCAATGCGTGGTAAACCTAGAATCGGGTACGGCGGATCATCAGGATGGATCGTCATTTTAATCCCTTCTTCGGTACATACCTCAGCGATTGACGACAAGAAAAACTTCAAATTCTCTTTTAATCCCTGTGTTCCAATCGCTTTATACTCGTTAATGCTTTCGCGCAAGGTTTCGAGTTCGATTTCCTTTTCGTTCGGGATGCCCATTAACACATTGATGCGCAGATCAACTAATTCCTGCTCATTTAGCGTAGCGTATTTATCCTCAGCCCTTTTTAAAATTGAGGCTGAATAATCTGATTCTGCACCTTCGCGCTTTAAAATATAAAGATCGAAAATAGCCAGGTCGATCCAGTTAAAATACAAGGCTTTAGAACCATCGGTCATTTCGAGATCTAACTGTGTACGGGTCCAATCCAATACCGGCATGAAATTGTAACATACCAGCTTAAGTCCGCAGGCGGATAAATTGCGTAATGAGGTTTTATAGTTTTCGATGTATTGCGCTGCATCTGCCCTACGGGTTTTAATGGCTTCGTGTACGGGTACACTTTCTACTACCGACCAGGTTAGGCCAGCCGCTTCAATAATAGCTTTTCTTGCTTTGATATCTTCAAGCGGCCATACTTCGCCGTGGGCAATGTGATGCAATGCAGATACAATACCTGTTGCACCCGCCTGTTTAACGTCCTGTAAGCTAACCGGATCGTTTGGTCCGTACCAACGCCAGGTTTGTTCTAATTTTTTCATTATATATGATTACACTGATTTATAAGATTACACCGATTTTTGGTTTTTAAACGCCTGAAAAGGCACTGAATCCACCGTCTACCTTAATATTTTCGCCGTTAACAAATTTCGAAGCATCGCTAAGCAAATACACCAGCGCGCCAATGAGTTCTTCGGGGGCACCAAATCTTTTAAAAGGTGTTTTAGCAATAATGGCCTGCCCTCTTGCAGTTAAAGATCCATCGGGATTGGTTAATAAAGCCCTGTTTTGGTGAGTGATAAAAAAGCCGGGTACAATGGCATTCATCCTGATTTTATCATCGTAACGGTTGGCCAGCTCTACAGCCATCCATTTGGTATAACTTTCTATTGATGATTTAGCCAGCGAATAGCCCAAAACTCGGGTAAGTGCCTGGTTAGCCGATACCGAAGAAATATTAACAATGCTACCTCCGTTTTTGGCAATTTCTTTACCAAAAACCTGGGTTGGCAGAATGGTACCAAACAAATTTAAATCGAAGGCTTGTTTTAAAGCGGTAACATTCAGGTCGAAAACATCGCTGCCCGGCTGAATAACAGCCTCGGCTACATTGCCACCAGCTGCATTTACCAGGCCATCTATACGGCCATAAGTTTCGATAATCCGGGTATTGGCTGCTGCCAAATCCTGCTCGTTCAATACATCGGCAATGATATAAATTGCCTTTCCGCCAGCCTTAACTACTTCTTCGGCCCTGAGTTTGGCAATTTCTTCGTTTCTGCCCAGCACCACAATGCTTGCACCAGCATTGTTCAATCCATTAACAAAAGCCTCTCCCAAAACACCTGTGGCACCTGTAACGACTACAACCTTGTTTTTTAGGGAAAAGAGGCTTTCCACTTCTTTCATCATTTGTTTAGTTTTTTAGTTTATTCTACTACCAATGTGGTTATGGAGTGCGGCAGACTTGTTGTGGTTGCAGCCTCGCCTTTAATCCATAAACTGTATTTTAATTTGTCGTCCGTTTGATTCATAACCACTACAACCAGCTTTCCGTCGGTATTTAAGAAAGCAGTGGTTTGCAGTTTATCGCGGCTTGATACCGATCCAATTCGTTTAGCTCCCGGGCGGATAAATTTAGAAAAATGTCCCATATAATAGTAGGCATTTGTGTAAATCAATTTATCATTTTTGGTATCGGCGTGTACCGGGGCAAAACAGAAGTTGCCCACATGATTTGGCCCTCCCTTTTCGTCTAAAAGGATATTCCAATCCGTCCAGGCGGCTGTTCCGGCATTAAAATCGTTAATCATGGAGTAACCGTAACGTTCGCCCAAGGTCCAGTCGTCTAATTTGTTTACATCGTATTTTTCTTTGCAACCCTCGGTAAAAATCAAGGCTTTATCGGGATAGGCATCATGGGTTTGTTTTACATTGCCAAACTGCATGCCACTACCTGTCCAGGTTTCGTACCAGTGAAACCCTATGCCCCACACATATTTGGCGGCATCTTTATCGTTTAAAATGGTGCTGGCACGTTGAAAAATCTGATCGCGGTTATGATCCCAGGCAATAAGTTTTTTTGAAGCCAAACCGGATTTTTGAAGCGTTGGACCTAAAAAATTCTTGATAAAATCGCGTTCTTCTTCGGCGGTAAACACACACGATTCCCAGCGCTGTTTGGCCATAGGCTCGTTTTGCACGCTTAAACCCCAAATCGGAATACCCATTGACTCGTAGGTTTTTATAAACTTTACATAGTGATTGGCCCAGCTTTGGCGGTAAGCCGGCAGTAAATGCCCGCCCTGAATTAAGCTGTTATTGTCTTTCATCCAGGCTGGTGGCGACCATGGACTTACAAACAAAGGCAGTTTACCACCTGAGGCAGCGATAGCCTGTTTAATCAATGGGATTTTATAATCCTGATCGTGCGCTACACTAAAGGTTTTCAGGTCTTTATCGTTATCCTGTACATAAGTATAGCTTCCGCTCGAAAAATCGCAACTGGCAATATTGGTACGCGCCAAAGTATAGCCAATCCCTTTCTCGGGATTGTAATAGGCCGTAAGCAGTTCCTGTTGATTCTTTTTAGAGAGCCTGGCAAATGTTTCGGCTGATGCATCGGTTAGGGCACCGCCAATGCCTACCAGCGACTGATATTTCACCGTTGGATCGACAAAAATACATGGCTCTGTTTCAAAGGGTTGCTTATTGATGGTAAAACTTAAAGTTTCAGTTTTACTGATCCGGTATTCAGATTTTTCGGCAGTGGTGTAAACCGTTACTTTTTTATTTGCAACACTGTAAACGGCAGCCGGTTTAACTGTTTTTTTGTTTTGGGCTGCAACATTAAATGCAGTGGCCAAAATTAACAGGATGCTTAAATTTTGTTTCATCTTCATCGTTATTTAGTGATTTTAGGTTATACCAAATAGCCCTAAATCCTCTTTTTATTTTAAAGTTTTATTGATCTGGTTTAGCAAATAGCCATTCAAATCTGAATCATACTCCCAGAACATTACGCCGCCCATACCATTTTTTAGCACATAGGCACACTTCTCCTTAACCGATTGCTCATCATCATAGGTCATGTATTCTTGTGTAGCTGCATTATAGAGGTAAGGCGCTTTAGCTTCTTTATCGTAATATCTGGTAAAACCTTTCTGGTTAATGAGACTATCTTTAATAAAAGTATAACCCTTTCCATATCTGCCGCTTAACACACTATCACCTAAACCTTTTGTAGCGCTGTTTTTAAGTGTAAATGCCCGGCTGTAAAACGCCACACCCATCACCAGCTTTGCCGGCGGAACTCCTGCTGCCACAAATTCGCGAAAGGTTTTATCTGCATAATTATCGGCCGGATGGGTTTTAGAGTTGTAGAGATTGGTATGGTGACCAGCTAATTGACCGTGGTAAAAATCGTAAGTCATCAGGTTCACAAAATCAAGATATTGCTGTGCTTTATCCATTTCGGTATGGTTGATGAAATTGGTAAAGCCACCAACGGCTATGGTTAAAAGCTTTTTGGTACGTTCCTGTTTTTCTAAGGTATCCAGCTCTAAACGCAACTCTTTAAGCAATAAGGTAAAATTCTGTTTGTCTTCCGGCCTGAAAACATTCCCTTCTTCGCCTGCAATTGCCGGATATTCCCAATCAACATCTACCCCATCCAGTTTATATTTTTCGATAATTTTAACTGCACTGGCTGCAAAAGCCTTGCGCGAAGTATCGCTAAGGGCAGCATCCGAAAAATTTTCGCTCCAGGCCCAACCTCCAATCGAAATCAGGATTTTAAGCGCCGGATTTCTACGTTTAAGCAGGTTAAGTTGTTGCAGATTGGTGGTGTCGGTTGCTTCGCGGTGCAAGTAAGCGCGGTTATTTTTTACATCAACAAAAGCATAATTAATGTGCGTGAGTTTCTCTGCCGATATTTTACTGACATCGACCAGGCCCTTATAGCCACCAACGTAACCAATAACTACCTTATTTTTAGGTGCGCGATCGGTACGCATGGACAATAATATGCCTGTTACCGCAATTGCAAAAACGAATAGCTTTAAGGTTCTCATCTTTTTAGTTTTTACTTCTTAATAAAGCTTCCAGGTAATAATAATCGGCGTAGTTAATCGGCACATCTATTTCTGATTTAGCCGGACGGTGGCCTGTGCTGTGCTCTAAAATAAAGCCATAGTTATCGCCAATCTTACTGGTGTATTTTGTACTTAAGGAGTATAAAATTTTATCGGCAGCAGCTTTGTATTTTTTACCATTTTTACTGTATTTGGCCAGCTCGTAAAGTGCCGAAGCCGTAATCGCCGCAGCAGAAGCATCTCTGGATACCTCCGGAATTTTAGGATCGTTATAATCCCAGTAAGGAATGCCATCAGCTGGGGTAATTTTACTGTTTAAGATAAATCCAGCAACACCATCAGCCTGAGCCAAATATGCCTTATTTTTAGTTTCGCGGTAACACATGGTATAGCCGTACAATGCCCAGGCCTGCCCACGGGCCCAGGCCGATTCGTTTGCGTAGCCTTGTGCAGTTACTTTTTGGCGTACATTACCCGTTAAGGTATCGTAATCGATTACGTGGTAAGAGCTAAAATCGGGGCGAAAATGGTTTTTGATCGTGGTATTGGCATGCGAAACCGCAATTTTATAAAAAGACGAATCGCCGGTTAATCTGGTGGTTTCGAACAACAGTTCCAGGTTCATCATATTATCGATAATTACCGGAAATTTCCATTTACTGCCGCTATGATCCCATGACTTTAACACTCCCGATTTAACATTAAAGCGGGTAGAAAGCGATTTTGCCGCCTGGATAATTACTGAACGGTAGGCTGTATCGTTAGTTAAACGGTAGCCATTGCCAAAGGGACAATACACCATGAAACCCAAATCGTGCGTACTTGTATTAAACTGTTCTTTTTTAATGTCTGCCGTATATTTTCGGGCCAGATCGAGCCATTTCTTATCATTGGTGTACTGATAAAAATACCATAGCTCTGCCGGAAAGAAACCACTGGTCCAGTCTTTCGAAATCACCATTTTAAACTGACCGTTTTCTACCGTACGCGGCGAAACCAGATTGGGCTTTATTTTTCGTGCCGAATCTACATTTTTAACCAATACATCGGTTTGTTTTGCTGCCGCTGCAAATGCTTTTTTCACATCAGTTTTTTGTGCCTTTACTGCCGTGATAAACAGCATACTTAATGCCGTTAGTGTTATTTTCATGTTCATATTATAACCAGATTAAAGGGTTACGGATAGGTAAATTTCTAACTACTTCTTCTACTTGAGGTTGGTGGTCTAATTTTGCCCAGGCTGCATACCAGTTTGCCTGTTTGTACTGCACTGCGCCAAATAACAGAAAGGGTTGTGCTACAGGCCAGTTCTCCCAGTACATTACATCTGGCGTTAGCGTCCATTTGCTTTTATCGGCAATAAACGGATATAAATAAGTTATCCCTTTCTTAATGGATTTACCATCTGCAGTTTCAAAATTCCAGAGATTATCTTTCGGAGTTGATAAAATCTGGCAAAGCATGGTCATGGCATCGAGGTTAAAGATAGAATAACCATAAGGTTTGGTGCGCACGGTTTCGAGTGGAAAGCTGCCATCGTTCCCCATTTGGTTTGGCAATAGTATGGTTTTGTAGCTGTTGCGCAACGAATCGAGCATATTTTCATCACCGCAAAGCTTTGCAAATGAAGCTACCTGCATGGCCCAGCAAGTGGCATGGTTATTTTTTACTGTTTTCTCCTGAATACCAGGCTTGCTGGTGTTTAGCCACAACGTATATGCGCTAAACCATTTCTTCACTCCCTTCGCGGTTTCTTTATCAAATGCTTTGGCCTTTTCCATTACGAGGGCACCCTGCGCCACTTCCATTAAATGAATGGTATCGATAATGCCGTAGTTACGTCCGGTAAACCGGCCTTTTATAGCCTGTGCAAATAGCAGATTTGGATTCATCAGCGTAGCTGAATTAATAAACCAGGCCTGAAAATGTTTAACAGCCTGCTGCACATACTTTTCGTCGCCGGTAATTTTATAGGCCGAGGCCAGTGCACCGATTACCTTGCTGAAGCGAATCATGGCTTTACGGTGTGCTACAAAATTATCGGGATTGGTCATTCCGTCGCGGTTAATGTATGGTCCATCCGGGTTTTTCGGGTCGGGCCAGAAATAATCGGCTTCGGAGAAAAAATCGTGCTTACCGCCCGCACTTCGTGGCGATGAGGAGTCGGTAATGGTAACCGGGGCTTGTTTCATCGCCCAGACTGCTTCGGCCAGAATCTGCTTCTTTAATAAAACCGTAGCTTCTTTTTCTAAATTACCGGCCTTTGGTGGGACTGGCCAAACAGCCTGATTAGCAGCTGTTACCACCAGGCAACAAACCGCCAGCAATACAGTGGAAATAATTCTTTTCATGGTAAATTATAATGTAGTGAATACTGTTTTTAAACCTTCAGCTGCAACAGAAACAACGCTTTGTCCTTTGTTTAGCTTTACCTTAATGATGGCCCTGCCATTGTAGGCCTGCACCTTACGCGAACCTGATGAAGTGCCCTGATTGTCAATCAATTTACCATCTCCGGTTAAACCAAAACTAATCCAGTTTATGGCATCTAAACAAAGTATGTTCTGGCTATCTAAAAGCTTCACTTCTACCGTAGCGGTATCGCCCTGCTGATCGATTTTTTTCAGTTCGAGCTGAGCAGGCTTTGTCCACTTTTCGGTTTGATAGTTAAACTTAATTTCGTCAGTTACCGTTTCCTTTCCTTTTTTGGCAATCACTTTAACGGTGTTCTCGCCTTTTACAAATGGCAGGTTCCAGCGCAGACCGGCTGCAGGGTAATCCTGACTATTGCGCTTTTTGGTTCCAAAGCTTTTGCCATTCAGGAAAATCTCGGCTTCGGCGCAGTTCGAATACACTTTAACCATTTTTTCTTCGCCTGCATCGCCCCAGCGTACCGGCCAGCTATGTCCGTAAATGTGTGCCATGGGCTGGCTTGTCCAATAAGATTGAAAAACATAGTAAGCTTCTTTTTTAGTAAAATCGCGTTCTACCACCCCTTTCTGGTTCATGTAAGGCACCGGATTATCGGGACGAACCGGTGTAGAAAAATCTTTAAAAGGCCAGTAAGCGGTACCACTTAACCAGGGCATATTTTCCTGCTCTTTTAAATGCCAGTCAATTAAATTGGTGATGTACGATTCGCTCCAGTCGCCATCTTTAGAAATACGGGCTGCACCACCATACAACGAGGCATCGCCTGCCCTTTCATCGGTTGCACCTCCTGTTTTAATTTTACTTAAAGCTTTATCGGGGTTTTCCGAATGGCGTAATGCATGGCTATCGCCACCCCATTCAACATGTAAAAAGCGCTTTACTTTGGCAAATTCATCTTCCGAAGCTTTTTTATAATCGGTATAGGCACCACGATACCAGCCAGCCCAGATAGAAGGCGAATATACATCCACAATGTCGCTACAGAAATCGCAACGGCGAATGGCGGTATAGCGCGATTTATCCAGTTTGTGCGATAAGTCATTCAGTTCTTTCATAAAAGTCCTGATTTTTTCTTTGTCAAACTCAGGGAAATCGCCGGGCCAATCGTTTTCGTTACCCATGCCCCAGATAATAATAGCCGGATGGTTATAATGCTGCTCTACCATATTGGTGAGCATTCTTTTGGCTTGCTGCTGGTAAATTTCACCACCTAAGCCACCACGGCACCAGGGAATTTCTTCCCAAACCATGATGCCCAAACTATCGCAGAGGTTTAAAACAATGCGCGACTGCTGGTAATGCCCCAGGCGAATAAAATTAACGCCCATATCTTTCATCATTTGCATTTCCTCACGGATCATACCCTCTGTCATGGCGGCAGCTACATCAGCATGATCTTCGTGACGGTGGGTACCGCGTAACAGCAAACGTTGCCCGTTTAGCTTGAAGGGGCCTTTTTCTACAAATTCGATATTGCGGAATCCGATTTTCTCTTCGCCCTTGTAATTTCCGGTAGTTGAAACGACTTCGTATTGCAGGGTATATTGTGCGGGTTTATCCGTATTCCATAAAAAAGGTTTTTTAATTTCTACATCCCAAAGTCTTAGATCATCCGAAATTTCGATCTTTTTATACGTTTCAGTTACAATTTTTCCATTCGGGGCAACCAATCTAAATTTTATACTTGCACCTCCTACATGAGCAGGATTATAAAACCTCGCTTTAACACTCAATTTCCCCAATTTGCCCTCCGCATCAACCTCGGCTTTGGCAAACATTTTATCAACCGATAAGGGTGGCGTGTAAACCAGATTAAGGTAGCGATAAATGCCGCCGTAAACGTTAAAGTCAGACAAATTGGAAGGAATCATTTCCAGATCTCTCGAATTATCGGTCCGTACCGAAACCGGTACTTTACCTTTAAACTGCTTTTGGTATACTTCTGTTTTTTGGAAAGCCGCAACTGCATCGGTAATATCAACCGTCCATTCGTCATAGCCACCCACATGCGCTGCTACTTTTGTAGTGTACACATATACTTCGGTTTTCTGTCCGGCACCTTCGAAATGCAATATGGTCCTTCCGTTTTGGTAAGGGTTTTCGATCTTCAGGTTGGTGCGGTACCAGGCAGGTCCCTGATAATAATTCACATCAGGATCTACTGCATCCTCAGCATTTACACAATGTGGCAGGCTTACTTTCTGCCACAAGGGAACCGACTCAGGGTTACCCGCACCCACCGGGCGCACAGCTTCCCAAACGCCACCTAAATCTTGCTTTAAAAACTCCCAGTTATTGTTTAACCTAACCGATTGCTGTGCAAACAATAAGTTACTGGATAACAAGAGGATGAACAGGCTTATATACTTAATTTGTTTTAACATCTATTTTAAAAATTAAACTTTTAAACGCAACTTTTTCTTTTCTAAAAATGCAACGATACCGATTACCAAAAAGGAAATCAAAACCGACCTGATGAGGCCACCAACACCAGCATTTAAGAAATGAGGATAGTGGAAATGCATGATTCCCATCACCGCATACAATACATAAGGAATGAGGTAACAGGTTAAAGTGCTGGTTCCGGCGGGCTTAATCCATTTAAACCAATCCTTCTTCCCTTTCACATCAACCAGAAAAATTAACAGCTCAAAAACGAGGATAGAGATCCCCATGCATACGAATACCCAGGCCGGAGTAGCATAAATTTTAGAAATACCACCGGCGTAAGGCCTGATAAACATACCGAAACAGAAGGCTAACAGGCCATAGAATGCGGTTAAAAACCAAAAATCGGATGGTTTATCCTTGCTGGTCGTTTTCTTGTACAGTGCCGATACTAAAGCACCAGCAAGCATTAAGGTTATGGAAGAAGCATCGCCCACGATTGGAATATGCAGGTGCATCAGGCCCAAATGGGTAGTTAAATTAATGCCTGCAAAAACGGTGAAGGCGAAAAGTAAAACCAATAAGCTGGAGCCGCACCATAAAAACACCAGGGCCGAAACCAGGTAAGCCCAGCCAATAATCCCCAAAATACCCCACCAATGTGGTTTTAAGCCTTGTGGTTCTTCGGCATTACCTCCTTTGTAAAGCCAGGCCATAACTACCAGCAAAACAATGCCTAAAGCAATAAAGCTGTACTTTTTTGGTTTTGAAACATTGGCCGGATAATCTAACCAGATAAGAAAAAAGGCTAAGGTTACCAATAATGTATATACCGGATAAGGCAACAAGGCCGATGCCTGATCGTAATTCTCCAGGTTAACATGGAAAAATCCCATTACAATTAGCGCGAGCGATCTTAATGCAATGTAACCAATCAATTGCCAGGCGTTATCACCCTTTTTCTTGCGATTTGCCAAAGCAAAAGGCAACGAGAGCCCTACAATAAACAGAAAGGCAGGAAAAATCAGGTCAGAAAAGCCCATGCCATCCACATTGGCATCAGTATGTTTTATCCATTCGGGAATGTGCGATACACCGGCCACATCGTTTACAAAGATCATCAGCAACATGGTGATGGCCCTTAAAACGTCGATCGATAAAATACGGAGCGGTAGCTGATTCATTTTATATAGCGATTAATATATTTTTCTAAGCTGTATGGCATTTAAAACCGGCTTACCCTGAATGGCATTGAAATCAACCGAGATTCCCTTACCATTTTGCACGGTAATTCTGGTGGTTTTCTTTACGGCAGTGGTGTAACCAAAATCGAGCGCCAGATTTAATTTCGGCATAAAAGGTGTACCGTTGATGGAAACCCCGAAAATGCGTTGCTCTTCTATTTCTTTTTTGTGGTTGTTATCCAGGTTATAAGCCAGGGCTTCTTTGGCTTCTCCGCCCACCAGTTCGGCAAAATGCAGTGCTACTTCGTATTCACCGTCAGGAACATCGAACTTAAACTGCCTGATACCCACCTGTTGCGTTTGGTAAACAGGGTCGTTATCGCTGCCTAAAATATTTTTGTCGCTGCCATAAGTAATGCGATTATTGGTTCCTTTATAAGGTTCGCCACCTACATAACCCCATGCGCCGGCTTGATAAGGCTGATCGGGCATCCAAAGCTGATGTTCCTTCTCATCGATGTAAAAACGTTTGGATCCCAACAGCACATTGATATTTTTAAATGGAATATTGGCTGCATTAAATTTAAAAGGTTGCAGTTGGAAATATATTTCTGCCTGATCGCTCTGCTCAGCAGAAACCACCCGCAATTGGTTAATACCGTTAACAAAAGGCACCTGCCAATCGATAATGTGATCGGCTGCTTCTTTTAAGCCTAAGCTTTTGTCGTTTAAAAAAAGTTCGGCCGATTTAAGGTTTGTAGCCACCTGTACAGGCTGCGTACTGGTGGTTAAGGTAGCCGAATCGGCCATACCCGTCCTTTCTTTCCAATGTGCAGCAGTAATTTTCAGATAGGGTTTGTCCGATAAATAAGCCTGGTATAGCAAATAGGTATCTTTTGCCTCTCGACCAATGGTAAGCAAACCTTTATTATTGATGTGCGGCATGGTTTCCTCGCGGGTTTCAGAATTAAAATCGGCCAGGTTCCAGGCCATTCCACCCGCTACAAATGGACGGCTTAGCATTGCATTGAGGTAAACCTGATTAAACTTAACTGCATATTCTACACTTTTATCGAAGCGGATGGGCGAAAATGAGCGGATTCTCGGATCGGCATCAGCCCCATATTCGGTAACCATAAAAGGCGTATTGGGTAGCTCTTTGTGGTGGCGGTCTAAAAATTTACCAAAATCTTCGGGAACGCCAGAATACCAGCCCGAATACAGGTTCCAGCCTACAATCATTGGGATTTTAGTCAGGCCAACCTTATTGTAAATATCCCAGGCCCCGTGGTTAACCAGCATGGTATGGCGCGATGGATCCAGTTTACGGGTTAGGCTATTCAGTTTTTGTGCCAGCTCGCGCACGTGATCGAAATAAACCTGCTGGCGGGGCTTATCGTTTGAGAACTTTAAACGCAGCAAAATCTCATTCATATAAGCCCAAATGATAATGCTTGGATGATTAAAATTCTGTTTAATCATTTCGGTCTGCATGTTCAAACAGTTCTGGGTAAAAGCTTCGCTTTCGGTGATGGTATTTACAACGGGGATTTCGACCGAAGCCAATATGCCCAACCTATCGCAAGCTTCTAAAATCTGTGGATCTTGCGGATAGTGGGCTACACGCAAAAAGTTACCGCCCATGGCTTTCAGTAATTCAATATCCCTGATCTGCAAAGCATCTGGCGTGGCATTGCCCCTGTTTTCGTAATCCTGGTGACGGCTTGCACCAATAATTTTAACCGGTTTATCGTTTAAGAAAAATCCTTTCTCGGCATCGAACTTAAACCAGCGGAAACCCAGCGGATTGGATACCTGGTCGATAACAGCTTTCGTTTTGGTATCGATAATTTTTGTGATTACACGGTACAGGTAAGGGTTTTCAGGCGACCATAACTCGGGCTTCTGAATGCCTTTAATATCTTGTATAAGCCATTTGTTTTCACCTTTATTGAGACTGATGGTACTCGTTTGGTTAACCACAACCTTTCCGTTTGCATCAAATATGGTATTGATGACCTGCACTTTTTGTGTTGCCACTGATCCGTTATCGATAAAACTTTTAACCTGCACACTTGCTGTAGCTGCCGAAACCTGCGGCGTGGTAATAAAAACCCCGGCACTTCCATTTTCCTTTTGTGAAAAATGAACCGGATTGGTAATTAACAGGTTAACATTGCGGTATAAACCTCCGAAAAAGGTAAAATCTGCAGTTAATGGTGGAATATCTTCGTTGAAGCGGTTAGTAGCACGCACTTCGATTGCATCATCTTTATAGTTTAAAAATCTGCTTATGGGCACAATGAAACGGGTATAGCTACCAATGTGTTTAGCTGCAGATTGTCCGTTAACCAATACTTCGGCTTCTTGCGCTACACCATTAAAAACAAGATATACTGCTTTATTTTTGGCACTTTCATCGAGTTTTAACTTGCGTTTGTAAATGCCAACACCACGGTAATAACCGGGAGCATCATCTAAAACGTCTTTATCGTTCCAGGTATGCGGAAGCGTAATGGCTTCAGCTGGCCCGTTTTCTTTATGGAATTCCCATTGATCGTTCAGGCTAATAATTTTACGGCCAGCATCCTGCGCCAGGCACTGAAAGCCAGTTATAAGGGCTATAAGTAATAAAAGTGATTTCGCTTTTAACATTTGTTTAATTTTCAATAATTTAATTGATAGGCTTTTAACCTTGCCATCGTTTTAATAGCATCCGTCATTTCGAGCGAAGTGCAACGCAGTCGAGAAATCTGTTTATAGATCTCTCCATTTCGCTGCGCTACAGTCGAGATGACGATCCCCGTATACATCTTCCCTACTGGTTGGTGTCCTCACCGACCAGCTAAGTTCCATTCTTACTGTTCCAAACACCGTCGTTACTCTTCAAAACACCGCCGTTAGCCTTAAAACTGTCGTCGTTACTGTTCAAAACGCCTCCGTTACTGTTCAAAATGCCACCGTTAGCGTTAAAACTGTCACCGTTACTGTTAAAACTACCACCGTTACCGTTCAAATTGCTTCCGTTAGTATTCAAACTGCCTCCGTTATTGTTAAAACTGCAACCGTTACTGTTCCAAACGCCATGGTTTGTGTCCACACGAACCATTTTCTTCCCCTACTGGTTGGTGTCCTCACCAACCAGCCGAGTCCATCCTATCCAAACAACCCTTCCGTGTTTCTCCGTGCATCCGTGGCCATACTTTTTTCGAATGCCATGGTTCGTGTCCGCACGAACCATTTTCATTTAACCACAAAGGCACAAGACACACCAAGTATTTTTCCCTACTGGTTGGTGTCTTCACCGACCAGCTAAGTCCCATCCCATCCACACAACCTTTTCCGCGTTTCTCCGTGCATCCGTGGCTGGTAACATCAACGCTCCCTAATCCGTCAACGTAAAGTCTTTCTCCAGCTTAATATTGTTCGAAGCCGTCCCAATCATCAGTTTAAAATCGCCGGGCTCGGCACCCCATTTTAACTGCTGGTTGTAAAAAGACAATTTCTCTTTATCAATCGTAAAGCTGATGGTTTTACTTTCTCCTGCATTGAGCATCACTTTCCGAAAATCTTTCAGTTCTTTAACAGGGCGCGCTACTGAAGCAAACTTATCCTGCAAATACAGCTGAACTACTTCTTCGCCAGCGTACTTACCTGTATTTTTTAAAGTAAAATTCACGGTGATTTTATCGTTCATGCCCATCTGGGTTTTATTCAGTACCAAAGCATTGTAATCGAAAGTGGTATAGCTTAAGCCATAACCAAATGCAAATTTCGGACTGTTAGGCATATCTAAATAAGCCGAGCGGTAACGCGTATCTTTGTCGTTCTTAGCGGGCCTGCCTGTGCTTAAATAATTATAATACAATGGAATCTGGCCTTCGTCACGTGGGAAAGTCATCGGTAATTTACCCGAAGGATTGTAATCACCATACAACACATTGGCCATGGCATTACCGGCCTCGCTACCCAGCCACCAGGTATACAGAATAGCCGGAGCATGATCGGCTGTCCAGTTGAAAATTAGCGGGCGACCGGCCATTACCAGTACAACTACAGGCTTACCGGTAGCCTGAACTGCTTTAATTAAATCTTCCTGTACGCCCGGAATACGGATATTGGCCCTGCTTTTGGCCTCGCCGCTCATATCTAAAGTTTCGCCAACGGCCATAATTACCACATCAGCCTGCCTGGCCACTTCAACCGCCCCAGCAAAATCTGCTTTCGACGAATCGGCCACTTCGCAACCTTTGGCGTACAAAAGTTCGGTTTGGTTACCCACCTTATTTTTTAAACCCTGGTATAAGGAAACCAGGTTATCTTTTTCCCATGCAATTGACCAGAAGCCCTGCATATCTTTTTCTGATTTGCCCAGCGGACCAATTACAGCAATCTTTTTTAAGCTTTTGGATAAGGGCAATAGTTGGTTATCGTTTTTTAGCAGCACCATGCTTTTTTGAGCCATGGTTAAAGCAGCTTTTCTGTTCTCTGCTGAGTTTAATTCCTTTTCCTGACGGCTCTCGTTACTAAAACGATAAGGATCATCGAACAAACCGAGTTCAAATTTCTTGCGCAAAATCCTCCTAACGGCATCATCAACCAAGGCGAGCGGAACTTTTTTATCGGACACTAATTTGGCTAAACTGGGCAAATAGCTCCTGCTTTCCATGTCCATATCGCTACCCGCTTTAATGGCCAGTTCGGCTGCCTGTTCTTTATCTTTGGCGTAACCATGGGCAATCATCTCGCCGATTGATCCCCAGTCGCTCACCACAAAACCATTGTATTTCCACTGGCCTTTCAAAATGTCGCGCTGTAAATAACTGTTTCCGGTAGCCGGGATGCCGTTCAGGGTGTTAAAAGCATTCATAAAAGTAGCCGCACCAGCATCAACCGCAGCCTTAAATGGCGGCAGATAGGTTTCCCATAAAGTATGTTCGCTCATGTCGACTGTGTTATAATCCCTACCGGCAATGGCAGCACCATAAGCGGCAAAATGTTTGGCGCAGGCCATAATGGCATCCAGTTGACCTAAGCCTTTACCCTGAAAGCCCTTTACACGTGCAAAAGCAATTTTAGAGCCGAGGTAAGTATCTTCGCCGGCACCTTCCATCACCCTGCCCCAACGTGGATCGCGTGCAATATCAACCATGGGTGCAAATGTCCAGTGTACTCCCGAGGCAGCGGTTTCGCGGGCGGCAACACGTGCAGCATTTTCCATTTCGGCTAAATCCCAGCTTGCGGCTTCGGCCAGGGGAATGGGAAAGGTTACGCGGTAACCATGAATCACATCTAAACCAAAAATCAAGGGGATCTTCAGGCGCGATTGCATCGCCACTTCCTGTACTTCGCGGGTTTCTTTGGCACCACGTACGTTTAACATGGAACCCAGTTTACCATCGCGGATATCTTTTAATTTATTTGGATTATTGGTAATCGGGCCGGTAGCATCGCGATCGCCGGTGTACTGGTTCAACTGCCCGATTTTCTCTTCTAAGGTCATCAGTTTTAAAACCGAATCGATTTTCTTTTCTATTTTTTTATCCTGTGCGCCCGCAGTGGTTACAGAAAGGCCTAAAATTAAGGCCAGTGAAAGATATTTTCTCATGGATGTAATTTGCTATTTAACGCCGTCTAAAATCCCCTGGTAAGCTGCTTTCCGCTGGTATTGTGCATCGAAGGGCAAGGGCCAGTCGGCATGTTTATAAAACAGTGGAATCCAGCTATCGCCATCAGTAACATTCCATTGGGTAATGCCAAACTGCTGATTTTTGGGTATGGCATTATAAGCTTTAACAATGGTTTTATATTTGGCTGCCTGTTGCTCACCTAAGGCGACAGTATAAGTTGCGCCAGGTGTATTGGCAGCATTTAGGGAGATATCAACTTCAGAGATGTGGACTTTTAGCCCGGTTGCCGCAGCAGTTGCAATTGCGGCAGTTAAATTAGCATCGGTTTGGGTTACGTTGGTGTGCATTTGCAAGCCAATTCCATCAATTGGAATGCCTTTGCTTTTTAACCCGTTAACCAGATTTAATATGGCGGTACGTTTAGTTGAACTGTACTCATGCCCGTAATCATTGTAAAATAGCAGGGCATCGGGATCTGCCTCATGTGCATACTGAAATGCCCTGCTGATATAATCTGCGCCCAGTTTCTGTAGCCAGATCGTGTTGCGCAAAGTACCATCTTCGTTAACCGCTTCGTTCACCACATCCCACGAAACTACCTTACCTTTAAAATGCCCCACAACGGTTTGGATATGGGTTTTCAGTATATTTTCCCAATCGGCTGTGCTGCCCTGAAAATTCTTTAGCCAATCGGGTAAAGACTGGTACCAGTTTAAGGTATGGCCATGTACGCGCTTGCCATTGGCCCTGGCAAAATCAACCAGGTAATCGGCATCACTCCAGGTGTAGGTATCTTTAGCGGGATGAACCGAAGCAAATTTCATTGCGTTTTCGGCGGTAACGCTGTTAAATTCTTTTATTACCAGATTACGATAACTGGCATTGCTCTTTAACAAACTTACATTCAAAGCTGCACCTATCGGGAAGGGCATCTTTTTTTGCAAGCTTTCTTCTGCCTTGATCACCGGAGTATCGATACTGGTACCCTTGGCACAAGAAATGGTTAACAATGATGCCGAAAGCATCATTTTAGTAGCAAAACCAATTGTCGTAAATCTGTTCATCTTTTTATTTGTATTTGACCTGCATTTGGCCGTAAAAATCTTTTAGTACATAAAAGGCTTTCTTCTTCTTACCGGTTTCACTAATTAAGCCTTTGCGGTTCCAGAAATTCTGGTAAATCGGGTGTTGTCTTCTGGGTGAGCGGAAGTCGGTTAAAATCCAGGGAGTCATGCCACGCAGTGCGCCAATTTTGCTCAACAGGGTAATCTGGTTTTTGTATAAAGCTTCCTGGTATTCTTCACTCCAGCGTGTATTTTCATCGGCGTGGAAACCACCTAAGGCATCGCCGCCAAACTCGGTAATCACCACCGGTTTTTTGTACTTGATATCGAAATTGTATTTGGTAATTTCGGAAGGATTGCCTCCCCAGTACCAGCCGGCGTACTCGTTAAAACTTACCAGGTCTATTTTTTCGCCAAGCGGATCGTTTAAAATAATGTTGTTTCCTTCGCGGTGTACCTCCAAAGCTGCAGCAACTAAACGCGTATCGTCTAAATTGCGGGCAGTTTCGGCCAGGTTGCTCATAAAGCTCAAACGGGCGCTACTCAGCGGTGTTTCATTCCCTATCGACCAAACAATTACACTGGCGCGGTTTTTATCGCGTACAATTAAATCGGTTAATTGTTGCTTGGCATTGGCATAAGTGGCAGGGTTAGTCCAGCTGATGGTCCAGTAAACCGGAACCTCGGCCCAAACCAATAAGCCCATCTCGTCAGCCAAACGAATCATTTCTTCGTTATGCGGATAATGTGCCAAACGCACATAGTTGCAATTCATATCTTTTGCCCACTGCAACATCATGCGCATATCGCCTTCCGAACGTAAACGGCCGGCCAGAAGTGGGTTTTCATCGTGCAGCGAAATCCCTCTCAAGAAAACAGATTTGCCGTTTAACAAAATGCTGTCGCCATCCGCCTGTATGGTTCTGAAACCAATTTTATCGTTAATATCTTCTTTATCGGTTTTAATGTTTACCGCGTAAACCTTAGGGGTTTCGGGCGACCAAAGGTTCAGGTTATTCCAGATAAACTCATCGGCAATTTTCCCTTCACCATCAGTTTTGTATTTCTTCTCTAACTTAAGCTCCGGAATAGACAATGTAACTTCCTGCCCTGAAGTCGCATCGGCAAGTTTCACCGTAAAATTTAACAGGTTATTATTGCCTTTAACAAGCTGCAATTTATAATCGCTGATAAAATGCTCCGGAAACTCGGCAAGGAAAACATCGCGGGTAATGCCCCCATAATTCCACCAGTCGGTATTTACGGTTGGGATTTCGTCTTGCTTGCGGATATTATCTACTTTAAGTACGATAGAATTTTCGCCCGCTTTTAAATTGCTGGTTACATCGAACTGAAAAGGTGTAAAACCACCTTTGTGCACGCCCAGCTTTTTACCGTTCAGGTACACATGCGCCTCGTAGTTAACCGCACCGAAATACACAAAATATCTTTTTCCTTTTTCGGGTTTTGCATCAAACTTTTTGCGTAACCAAACATTGCCCTCATAAAGCTCTAATTTTTCTGATTGCGAATTCCAGTCGCCAGGAACATTCATTTGTGGCGAATGGTCGAAATCATACTCAATCAATTCTGACTTATCTTTCTGCACTTTATCATCAAAATAGCCTCCGGTTCCGGTCTTAGACTGATCGAACGGTTCGTGACGGTAATCGTAGTAACCGTTTTCATAAGGATCTACAATATAGTTCCATTTACCATTCAGGCTCTGGATTTTACGCGCCTGAATATTCTGTATAGCGGTAACCTGACCGTAACTAACTGATGAAAGAAGCGAAAAGCAGATTAAAAATACGCTATAGGTTCTTTTTAGCATAACTTAAGTTTTTATTAATTAATTGATTGTTCCAAAACTAACAATTAATTAACGGACGGTGTTTCCACCGTCCGCCTAAATTTGAGCAAAATCTAGTTTTTTTTAATAACCGGGGTTCTGTCCCAGCTTTGGTGCCTTGTTTAATTCGTTTTGTGAAAGCGGATATAAGTAGTTTTTAGCCGTAAAAACCCTGTTTTCTACCGTAAATGGCGTGTAGGTAAAGGTGGTTGGTCCTACCTGGGTAATCCGCATTCCTGTAACAGCTTTGTTAAATGTGGTCTCGCCTTCTTTCCACCTCCGCACGTCGTAAAAACGTTGTTCTTCGAAACAAAGCTCTACCCTACGCTCGTTACGGATACGTTTACGCAACTCTTCTTTGGTTGGTGCCACATAACCGTTTGCAGCGGGATTGGTCGTTTGCAAAGCAGGCATAGCCACACCAGTTCTGCTTCTGATTGCATTTAAGCTTGTTAAAATCTGCGTTAATGCACCAGTACCCTGCGCTTCATTTAACGCTTCGGCATAATTCAATAGCACTTCTGCGTACCTGAAGAAAATCCACGGGCGACGTACTGTAGCGCTGTTTCCAGCCCATGATGCACTTTCGCTTAAATATTTACGCAGGTAATAACCGGTTTTGGTTGCATTTACATTTAAGCCCAAACCATCTTTACCACCTACAAAGGTTTCGACTGTTTTACTTTTAAAAGTTGAGCCATTGTACATAATGGCAAAATTTAAACGTGGATCGCGGTTGGTATAAGGCGCAGTTGCCGAATAGCCGGAAGCCGCATCGGTAATCATCCGGCCTGTGGTTTTCATTTCAAAGGCATCTACCAATTCCTGTGTCGGATTTGTACGGCCATTGGCAGCATCGTAGCTCACCGGCGCATTATTCTGTTCGATGGTATTGGTGTTTAAGGTTGCTGTTGCAAAAATGGTTTCGATATTGAAAGCACCATTGTTCCATAACCAGATATTTGGGTAAGAAGTATAAATACCATGTTTACCGGTATCTATAATCCGCTTTGCAGCATCGGCAGCAGCCTGCCATTTGGCTACATCGCCACCCGGATTGTACAAGGGACTAGCTGCATACAGCAGTAACCTGGCTTTAAGTGCCATTGCAGCGGTTTGGGTAGCCCTGCCGCGCAAAGGTGTATTCCATTCTGTTGGAGATAGCGGCAGGCGCGTAATGGCTTCTTCGCAATCGGCAGAAATCTGTTTCACACAATCGTCAAAAGAGTTTCGCGGTAAATCCAGATCGTCGGTTACCGTAAGTGTACGCGTTACGATGGCAAAACTGCCATAACGTTTAAGCAATTCGAACTGGAAAAATGCACGTAAAAAATAAGCCTGACCTTTTAAGCGGGCAATTTGTGGTGCCATTCCCTGGTTTGCCGCATTGTTTAACGGAAAAGTTTCGTCGGCCGGTACGATTACTGCCCCATCAATATTTTCGAGAAACATATTGGCCTTGCGAATACCCGAATACATGGCAAAATACACATCATCGAAAGTTTTAACCGGACTCCAGGTACCATTATTCAAAATGTTTACGGATGAGTTTAGGTTAGAGTTAACGGCCTCATCAGATGCCGAAGCCAGTAACGCTCCATCATCCAGATCGTAACGATCGGAAAGTGATGCATAAACATTGTTCAGGAAATTACGGGCATAATCGGGATTGGCCCACAACTGCGCCTGTGTAATGTCGTTACCACCACTAAATTCGCCATCCTGAAGAAACCCGCTTTTTTTACATCCCGCCACGCAGATTACCGCAAGGATCAGGATTGAATAAAATATATTTTTTTTCATCTCTTTTAGTTTTTAAAGGTGAGGCTTAACGGTATTTACATCCCGGTAAACTTCACGGTCTTATCGTTTAAAATTTCAAATTCACACCGAACGAATATATTTTCATGTATGGATAAGATGAATTGTAACCCGATTCAGGCAATTCAGGATCGATTGGCAGATCGCCCAGTTTATCGAAAGTTAGCAGGTTTAAACCACTTGCATAAAAACGCAGCTGCCTGATTTTTAACTTTTTGATAAATGAAGGCGAAAGCGAATAGCCGATCTCCACATTTTTTAACCTGATGTAATCGCCTGATCTGATCCAGAAATCGGAAGTAGCGGTATTGTTGCCACGATCGGTTAGCAGTAACCTCGGATAAGGAGCGCCCGGATTATCGGGTGTCCAGCGGTCTACACTGAACTGGTTTAAAAAGCCATTATTGGTATTACCCGCATTTACCAGTTGTTGTATGGTAATTGAACGGCCACTGGTACCCTGAAACAAGAAGTTTGCATCAAAATTGGCATAAGAAACTGAGGCACCAAAGCCAAAATAAGCTTTAGGTACGAAGTTGAAATCGGTTCTCACACGGTCGAGGTCGTTAATTACGCCATCACCATTCTGATCTACATATTTAATATCGCCGGGTTTCACATCTTTTGATAAAATCTGTTTGGCGGAAGCATCAATCTGTGCCTGGTTTTGGAAGATACCATCCGAAATGAGCATCATGCTTACATAACCTGCACCCGTGTTGGCAGTAGCCGCCGGAGAAATTACGCTCGAAATGGGGTGTCCCAATTGTTTCTGATAGTCGGGCAAGCCTGCTCCTTCGTTAATGGCCAGAATTTTACTCGTGTTGTAGGTAAAATTGCCGAACACATTCAGGTTTACGCCACCCAGTTTTTTATTGTAGTTTATGCCGGTTTCAAAACCTTTGTACGATGCCTCGCCTTCGTTAACATAAATTAGCGATTGCCCCAGCAAACTTGGTAATAGTGATGCCGTGGTTAAATCTTTCCGGTCTTCGTAAAAGTAATCGGCACTGATAGATAAAGCCTGTTTAAACAATTTGGCATCAAAACCTACACTGGTTTTATAGGCTTTCTCCCAGGTTAAGAAAGGGTTGGCCAAAGCCAGCTGACCCGAACCACTTACTCCGGCGAAACCTGTACCAAAGGTATAACCTGCAGCACTTCTGGTAAAGAAATCGTTATAAGCAAATCTTCTGGCCGATCCGATAGCATCGTTACCCACCAATCCGTAAGATCCCCTGATCTTTAAGAAATCGAGAAAACTTGTTGAGCTTTTCATAAAATCCTCGTCAGAAATGATCCATCCCGCCGATGAGGCCGGGAAAAACCCATACCGCGAATCCGGCGCAAAATTTTCTGAACCGGCGTAAGAAGCGGTTAAATCAATAAAATAGCGCTGGATATAATTGTATGATAAGCGGTTTGACCATCCTTCGCGGCGTACATCCAAACTGCCAAATGAGGCATAATTGGCCCTCGAAACACGGGTACTGAATTTAATATCGTGCTTTCCGAAGGTCCTGTTATAATCGAAACCTGCCCAAAATTCGCTTTTGCGTATGTTGCCCGAAAATGCATTGGGCTGATAATCTACCTTGGCAGGTGTGCCATAAGTAGTATAGGTTCCATCGGCTTTTAATTCAGAAGTGGCATACTGCTGGCTAAAACCCGAGCGGTATAATCCGGCGATATCATAAGCATAAAAAACTTCACCAGTTAAGCCTTTTAATATGCCATCCATTTTTTGGCGGGCACTTAAAGTAGCCATCATATTGCGCACCAGATCGGTACTGGCTCCCCTGGCCTCGAGCATGGCCTGAGGGTTATTTTGAGAAAATATAGAAGTTCCGCCATACGATCCGTTAGTATTAATAACCGGAAAAGCATTGGCTGGCGTTGAGTAAACCGTTGATAAAAAGGTTGCTGTACCTGCATTCGGGAAAGTAAGGTTGGTAATCCGTCCGCCGATATCTAAAGCTACATCCAGGTTCTTGTTTACGTGTAAATCGATGTTGGTCCTTAAATTATAGCGGTTAAAATCGGTATTGGCATCGTAAGTATCGTTATGGCCACCTTTGTAAAAACCTCCCTGCTGGTAAGCACTTAATAAAGTATAATATTTAATAAAAGCATTACCACCGGTAACCGTAGCTACATAACGCTGGGTAGGCGCTACACGCTTAGTGAAATCGCGTACAAAGTTGTTGTTTGGATATTTAATGGGATCTGAGCCATCCTGATAAGCCTGTAAAGCTGCAGGACTGTAAACCGCTGCTCCGCCACTGTTAATGGAAGCTTCGTTGTATAAACTCGCATAATTGTAAGCATCTAAGGGCGCTGCAATTTGTAAAGGTGCCTGTAAGCCTGCCTGCGCATCGAAAGTAACGCTGGTAGAGGTTGCGCTGCCTCTTTTTGTTTTTACATAAATTACGCCATTGGCAGAGTACATACCGTACCAGGCCAGTGTTGCGGCATCTTTTAATACGCTTACACTTTCAATTTCGGCCAAATCCATCGATCTGAAATCGCGCTCAATACCATCTACCAGTACCAAAGGTTCCTGGTTGCTGTTGTAAGATGAGCGGCCACGGATTAAAAAGCTCGATACATCGTAACCAGGCTGTTGCGAACCACTTGGATAAATGGCCAATCCCGGTAGCCTGCCGGTAAATACATTGGTTAATGATGAAGATGGAATCTGAGGCAGATCATCGGTAGTAATGGTACTAATGGTGGCCGTAACCTCTCTTTTCTTCCTCACACCAAACGGAATGTACACATTGTCGTTATCGCCGGCATCGATAAGTGCTTTGGTTAAAACTATATCGCCCTTGCTTACCTCCGAAGCAGGTTTAAGCACCATCAGGTAACCTACGTACTTAAAAACAATTACATCGCTGGTAGAGGTAGAAAGGGTAAAACTTCCGTCGGTACCAGTAATAACCGATTTATTGGTTTTATCTTCCTGGATAGAGATAGCTACCCCGGCCATTGGCTTTTTATCCTGATCTACTACCCTCCCCGAAACCGTAAGCTGTTCATCAGGCGTTTGGCTGTAAACGTTTAGCACGCAGGCCCATAAAAAGAGCAGGCAGGCTATATATTTATATTTTGATCTTAATAATTTCATTTTCAATAATCTTTTAGCGTTACATTGATTAACTCACTATTCCCAACCTGGATTTTGTGTTAATACACCTTTGCTTTTATAAATTTCTGCCCTTGGAATCGGATATAGATTTTGTTTCTCAGTCCACGTTTTTTGGAAAGTCTGGCTCAGCACAAATGGGGTATAAGTGAAAGTTCCGTTGGCTTGTTTAACCACATCCATGCCTTTCATTGGAACGCCAATGGTGGTAGCACCAATTTTCCAGCGCATAATATCGTACCAGCGGTGATCTTCGAAAGCCAGTTCTATTGCACGCTCGTGTCTGATCACTGTACGCATTTCATCCTGGGTCATGTTGGCTTTTAGGCCGTAAAGATTATCGGCTCCGGGCAGTATTCCGCCACGTTTGCGGATGGCAATTAACTGTGCGTAAACCGAACCGTTGATATCGCCCGGGCCTTCCGCCTCATTTTGTGCTTCGGCATAGTTTAGCAACACTTCCGCATAACGGAAATAAATGTAGTTAAGCAAGGTTGTGCTACCACCAACGGTACGATAAACCTCTGGCCAGTATTTTTTGCAATAATAGCGCGTAGCGGTATAGGTAATGGTGGTGCTGTAATCGAGTGCACCTGCGGGTGATGACCACATTTGTATGGCCCTTCCCTGCCATGGGCGATCGTTGTAAATAATGTTGTCGTAAAAACGAGGCTCGCGGTTGGCGTAAGGTTTCTGCGGATCGTAACCTGAAGTTGGATCGGTAATCGCTTTTCCGTTGGCCATTTCGTACATATCTACATGGTTCTGTGTAGGGTTCATTTGTCCCTGGGCACCACCAGAGCCTGGCGACATTGAAAAATCCTGCATCATCTCTCCGGCCAAAGGTGTATTGCCTTTAATGCGGATCATGATATATTCTGATGAAGTAGGTACGTTTAAGATATCGCCATAAGTTAATTGTAAAGCATATGGTCCAAACTCACCGTTCATTAATCTTTGCGCAGCAGCGGCTGCAGCAGCCCATTTACTTTTATCGCCTGTTGGGTTATTTAGCGGACTTGCTGCATATAAAAGCACACGGGTTCTTAAAGCCTGTACTGCACCTTTTGTCGGGCGGCCATAATCTGCAGTAGTATAATCGGCATCATTGCCCAGTTTGTTTTCGGCAATAGCCAGATCTGCCAGGATGTATTTGGTTACGTCATCAAACGAGCTGCGCGGCAGGTTCAGTTCATCATTTACGGTATAAACTTTATCTACGATAGGCACGCCACCAAACCTTTTGGTTAACTCGAAATAAGACATAGCACGTAAAAAACGCATCTCGCCTTCTACCCTAACCGGTTGAAAAATCGGCACAGTTGCAGGTGGTGCAGGTGGCACATCGGCCAGGCGCGAAAGCATTTTGGTTTCGATGGCGATACCGGCATACATTCTTTTCCAGATATCGTAAATATCGTTTAACGAAGCTCCGTTACTGTGATCGTGGTACAAGCCACGGTTTAAAGTGGTTACGGTACCTTCCGAGTTACCCGAAACGGCTTCATCTGAGGCCTGGGCCACACAGCCGCGGTGATCGTTAAAGCGTACATATTTGTTGATTACATAATTATAAGCGTTATCGGCAAATCTGGCCGCCTGTGCCGGATCTGCAAAAATCTCATCCTCGCTCAAAGCCACACCAGGTGTTCTTTCCAGGTAGTCTTTTTTGCAGGAAACAGAAAACAGCGTTAATAAAAGAATAGCTGTATATATTTTGTAGTTTTTCATGATCTTAAAATTGAACGTTTAAACCAAAATTGTAAATCCTCGATGTTGGATAAAGCGCCTGTAAAGGGAAAGCCGTGTTAATGGTGTTTACATTCTCCGGATCGATGTAGAATTTATACTTGGTCCAGGTGTAAATATTCTGTCCCTGTAAGAAAACCCGCACATTGCTTAGTTTTAAAGTACTCATCCACGATTTTGGAAGGGTCCAGGCCAGTTCAATGTTCCTGATTTTTAAATAAGCCGAGTTTTGTAAGGTAAAATCGTTTAAGGCATAGTTTAATGATGCCGTACCGCGGGCATGCAGGGCCGGCCAGGTTGCAGTTGCTGCAGTTGCCGGTGTCCAGGCATCGAGCATGAACGGATACATCTGCTGACCATTGTTCTGCTCATTCAAGATCACATTCGAGCTTACATTCGCTACTCCCTGAAACAGGGCCGAAAGTGAAAATCCTTTGTAGCTAACCCGTGGACTAAAACTGTAAATGTATTGTGGTGTATTGGTGTACCCGATGGCATCCTGATCTAAATTGGTGATTACGCCATCGCCATCAAGGTCTTTAAACTTTAAGTCGCCCGGAATTGGGTTGTAACCCGATAATTTAGGTGAAGCTGCAATATCTGCCGCTGACTGAAAAAAGCCATCGGTTTTATATCCAAAAAACTGCCCGACACTTGTTCCTTTTCTGGCCAGCGAAAAAGGCATACCATCTGGTTCGTCGTTCTCCAGGATTTTGTTTTTATTGTAACTCAACTGCGCATTAAGGCCCAGGGTTACGCTACCTACAGCACGCTGATAATCGAGCTCAACTTCGTACCCCTTGTTGTACACAATACCTTTATTTAAGTTAGGGTAAGCGTGGCCGAATAATGCAGAACCACTTAGCGTTGGTGTTAAAATATCTTTACGGGTTTCGTCAAAAAGATCGACCGTTAATTTCAGGTTATCGCTCAGGAAGCGGGCTTCCATACCGATATTTCTTTTGGTACCGGTTTCCCAGGTTACTTTATCATTTCCTAAAGCAGTATCGCCAATATAAAGGGTTGGATAATTAACCAATGCCAGCGGATTACCAAACGGAGCGCCTGAATTGGCTGTATAAGTAGTTAAGAACAAGAAACGGTTATCCGAAATCCTGTCGTTACCTACCTGTCCGTAACTTCCCCTGATTTTTAAATAAGTGAGCACATTGTTCTTTTTCCAAAAAGGCTCGTTGGTAAGTGTCCAGCCAGCCGATACTGCAGGGAAGAAACCGTAACGCAAACCTTCTGCAAAGTTTTCCGATCCGTTGTACGAACCATTAAATTCGGCAAAATATCTTTCGCCATAATTATAGGTAACACGACCAACAATACCTTGCGATGCTCTTGGCGGTGCAGTAAAAGGCGATCCTCCGGTTGTACGGATAAGCTGACGGGTAGCCAGTAACAATCCGCCAACATTGTGCCTGCCAAAATCGCGGTTATAATCAAAACCGGTTTGCAGGTTCATATTGGTACTTCCACCGGTTACACCCCCATCCTGCACTGCTCCTAAAGGCTCATCACGGTTACGGGTATCGGTTGATAAAGTAGCCTGACCGGTTGCCGGATTGTAAACATAAGCCGCCCAGTTGGCGTTTCTTCTTTCGGTATTATTGTAGTAAGAATCGTATCCAAATACTGTTTTAAAGCCTAAACCTTTGGTAATAAAACCCAGTTTATAGTTAAGGTTAAAAGTACTTTCGATGGTGTTGTTATCATCGTTACGGGTTCCGAAACGGGTTAATACCGCAAACGGGTTCCAGATGTTGGTACCAATATTCGGGTTAGCGGTTATTCTGCCATCAGGGAGTGTTACCGGATAAGCATAAGCCGGCACCTGCAAAATACGTGAAATCATCCCTTCAATGGTATCATACGAGAAAGCTGAAGAAGATAATAATCCGGCTGGCTGATAACGGTTGGCAAAACGACCACCCAGTTTAATTCCTACCGTAAAATCTTTGTTCAGCGTTAAATCTACATTCGAACGGAAGTTATAACGGTTGTAATTGGGTACGGTATTGATGCCATAAGGCGAATCGAATTTCTTAAAAATACCATCCTGAAAGGCATAACCTGCAGAAACAAAATATTTTGCAATTTTTGTCCCGCCATTAATATTGATGTTATGCTGGGTTTGCGCGTAATATTTTTTGGTTAAATAATCGAACCACTGCACATCCGGATAACCGATCGGGTCTGAGCCGTCTTTAAACTTTTGCAACTCTGCATCTGAGAAAAAAGGTGCTTTACCATCGTTTACATACGACTGATTTAACAAGGAAGCATTTTCAAATGCGGGTAAACCAACGGCTAAACCAGTATAAGTTTGCAAAGCGAAATTACCGGTATAAGTTACTTTGGGTTTGCCGATTTTCCCCTGTTTGGTGGTAATAACGATAATACCATTCGCTCCCCTGATCCCGTAAATCGCTGTTGAAGCCGCATCTTTTAAAACCGTTACCGATTCTATCTCGCTGGCATCCACATCCGAAAAACTCGGGCGTTCTACACCATCTACCACAACAATTGCTGCGTTGTTCGATCCGTAAGTAGCTACTCCCCTAACCTTTAACTGGGCACCATCGGCACCAGGCTGACCACTGGTTTGTACCGCCAGTAAACCCGGCAAGCGACCAATCAGGGCATTGGTTGGACTTGGTGTAGGCGATTTCATTACCTCTTCGGCACCAATCTGTGCTACGGCACCTGTTAAAGTAGATTTTTTCTGCACGCCATAGCCCACAACAATCACCTCATCAAGTCCCTGCGTATCGTCTTCTAAAACTATGTTTAGTAACGTTTTGTTGTTTATGGCCACATCCTTAATGATGTAACCCACATAAGTAAAAGTTAAGGTAGCATTGGCAGCTGCCTTAATCGAAAATTTACCATCGTTATCGGTAACAGCACCCTGTGTAGTGCCTTTAACCCTAACGCTTACGCCGGGTAAGGTAACTCCTTTTGTATCTTTTACAGTACCATTTACTGTGCTTTGTGCAAATGCAGTAAACGATGCACCCATCAGTAACAGTAAGGTAAAAGTATATAGCACTTTAGTGCATTGGAAACGCTTTATTCCAATTGCAGTAAAAGTCCTTTTTAAATTGTAAAGTCTATCCATAATTATTATAAATATTAAATCTATTTGGTTAAAATTTAATGCATAGCAAGTCCCTGCCGGTTAAATTCGCATGCTTACAACCTGCATGGAAACAACCAGTTAATGCGTTATACTACCAACTTTAAATCAGGGCCGGTAGCCAGGAAATAACTTTTGTTTTGTTAAAATTATGCGTCTTGCGGATGGTACAATCTTATCTTCAAATCGTAACATTTTTGAGATAAATGAGCATGAACTTGTTCCGCTAAATTCGGGGCTTTGGTGCCTGCCCTTACCGTACAAAAATAAATGTGGGATGATTTCATCATATTTACTTGGTTAGTTTGTGTTAGTGGTAACGAATGTAGAAAAGGTAAAATGATAAAAGTCTTTTAAAATAGCCTAAAAGGCCATAAAATCAATTGAAACTCATTTCAAACGTTTGAAATAATTGCGTTTTTTTTCTTAACTATGCATTGAGATTGGAAAAGATGACGAACAATACCCCTGTTACCCTGAAGTTCCTGGCTGAAAAGTTAAAGATGTCAGTATCAACAGTATCAAAAGCCCTTAATAACTATCCTACAATAAATGAATACACTAAAAAACGTGTTCAGGAGATGGCTCGCGAATTACATTTTACACCCAATAAATCGGCCATTAATTTAAAGGAAAAAAAATCGCGCATTATTGGTATTATCTTACCCAATCTTTTAGACCACTTTTTTACCCGCAGTATTTATGGTGTAGAGCAATTTGCTACCCAGAACGGATACAATGTAATCATCAGCCAATCGCACGATGACCTTGAGAAGGAAATCCAATCGGCCAACATGTTACTGCGCAGCCGCGTTGACGGGCTTATTGTAGCCATTTCTAAACATACGCAGGATTTCGCCCACCTCGATCAGTTCGAAAACATGGGTATACCGGTGGTTTACTATACCCGCAACCCGAGTTTTAATTTAAGCTGTCATAAAGTTTTAGGTAACACCTTTCAGGGCTGCTATAAAGCCACTCAGTTTTTAATTAACCGTGGGCATAAAAAAATAGCTTATCTGGGCGGACCAAAAATGATCAATTTTACCCACGATCGTTTTAATGGCTATATTAATGCCCTGAAAGATAATGGCGTGCCTTTTTCGGCTGACTTGGTTGCCTATACCGATTTCGATAAGGAAAATACAATTTCGGCTATCCAGAACCTTTTTGCCAACCCACAAGATACACCTACTGCCCTGGTTGCATTCAAGGAACCCATTTTGTTCGATGCCATTAAATACCTGAGATCGATAAACCATCCCAATTTAGACAAGATTGAATGCATCGGTTTTGGCAATACTTCTTTTATCAGCTATTTAGATTCACCTCCAATTGCCTCAGTTGAAGAAAACCCCGAATCGGTTGGTGAAAATGCCATCAAACTTTTGCTTCAGCTCATCAACAAGGAAATTGATATGGAAAACTATCAGAAAGTTATGGTCGATTGCAAACTGATTGTGCATGATTAGGTGATTGATTTCCTGAGATCTATCTTATAATTTAACCATATAAGACATAAAAGGTCATAAAAGTATAAATGCGATAAGATGCCTGCACAAAACTTAATACCCTTAATACCTTAAAAGTCCGGGGTCAGAGCTCCGGAGTCGGAAGACTGCAAACCCATGCTCCCCCTTAAATGCCCTTAGGTGTCTAAGGTGGTGAAAAAGCCATCATAAAAACAACGGCTTAAATGTTCTTACATGCCTTATATGGTTAAAAGTCAGAGGTCCGGAGTCGGAAGACTGCACACCTACGCTCCTCGCCTTAAATGCCCTTACGTGTCTAAGGTGGTGAAAAAGCCATCATTAAAAAACAACAGCTTAAATGCGCTTATATACCTTACATGGTAAAAAGTCCGGAGTCAGAAGACTGCACGCCTATGCTCCCCTTAAATGTCCTTAGGTGTCTAAGAGGCTAAAAAGTCATCATTAAGAAGTTAAGACCATTAAGAAAGAACAACCTAAATGTTTTAACGTGCCTTATATGGTGAAAAATTAATTTGGTTTCTGTGCTTTTCATTATAAGAAAAAGCGGCGACAATAAGCAAGCCGGCTATCCCCTCAAAGGCTACCACCACCTGGGTTCCGAAGAGGTGTGCCAAATAGCCCATTAACAAACTCCCGATAGGCAATACACCCTGGTATGCCATAATGTAATAACTGAGCGTTCTGCCACGCATTAAATCATCGGCGTGGGTTTGCAAGTAAGTGTTTATAGATGAGGTTTGCGCCATTAAACCCAAAGCAGCTAAACCGGTACAAATTAAAGCCAGAATTAATGATGGCGAAATAGCCAGTGCCACTACCGATATGGCCAATAAAATCCCCGACATCATCACTATTTTTTGCAGATTTTGCCCTGCCCTTAAAGTAGCCATATAAATAGCACCAAAGAAAGCACCAAAGCCCGCTGCACTTTCAAACCAGCCAAAAGTGGTGGCGTTTCCATTAAAAATATCCTTTGCAAATACGGGTAACAAAGTGGTAAACGGAATAACCAACAAGCTCGATGCGGCCATCATTAAAACCATCGAAGCCAGATCAGGCGATGCTTTTAAATAATCGTAACCTTTTTTTAAGTCGATCCATATATTTTCTGCCGATTTTTTATGCTCCGTTAATTTGAGCTTCATCATCACCATACATCCCAAAACGGCTATAAAACTCACAAAGTTGATCAGAAAACAGATGTCTTCGCCGAGCGTACTTAAAATTACCCCGGCCAAAGCTGGCCCAATTAACCTTGCTGCGTTAAACATCGAAGAGTTTAAAGCGATTGCATTTGGTAAATCTTCTTTATCATCAATTAAATTTACCATTAACGATTGGCGTGCCGTTACATCAAAAGCATTTACCAAACCCTGCACCAGCGAGAGCGCCGCAATCCAGAACATATCGTACACCTTAAACCAGATCATTAAAGCCAATGCCCCTGCCTGGAGCATTAAAATCACCTGCGTGATGACCAGAATTTTATATTTATTATGCCTGTCTACATAGCTGCCCGCATAAGGCGCCAGCACCAATGAGGGAATCAGACTTAGAAAAGTGATCAACCCTAAAAGAAACGCCGAACCTGTTAAGCGGTAAACCAACCAGCTAATGGCTACACGTTGCATCCACGTCCCAATTAACGAAATAGCCTGTCCTGTAAAAAATAACCTGTAATTATAATGCCTTAGTGAACGAAAAATACCCATGTTTAAAATAGTAAAGTAACTTTACAAAAATAGAGTTTTTCGACTAAAGTATAAAATCAAATCTGCTCCATTTTATCACGATAACATCATAAAATAAAGGTCATTTCAAAAACAATGCATTCATGTATAAATTTTAAAGCTTATATTTGTAAAGTTTATTTACCATTAATATGCCCACGCAAACACAAGATATTGCTGCCCGCTTAAGAAGTACCGTTACCCGTTTAACCCGGCAGTTGCGCAAACAGAACGTAAGCTCTGAGTTTAGCAACGCCGAACTGCTTACCATGTCGCTACTGGAGCAGCATGGTAAAATGCTATCTACCGAGCTGGCCGATTTGGAAAGGGTATCTAAGCAAGCCATTTCGCAAATCATTAACCGCCTGCATGAGGCCAAATGCGTGGAGCGTTTTCCCAGCGAAGAAGATAAACGCAAGGTATTTATCGGATTAACCAAACTGGGCGAAAAGCACATCATCGCTACCCGTAAAATTAAAGAAGAATGGCTGGTGCAAACCATGGAGAAAATTTTCTCTTCAGAAGAGATTAACCTCATCCAGGCTTTCCTACCCTTGCTTTCCCGATTGGTAGAGCATAACGGTAGCCGTGTATAGTTTTCTTTTTTCCTTCGGCAAATAAGCCGTATCTTGCAAGCCTCAAATGGCACTATATTTCACTTCCATCAATTCGGGCAGCAATGGCAATTGTTACTATATAGGTAACGATAACGAAGCTGTTTTGGTTGACGTAGGCCTCACCTGCAAGGAAGTTGAAAAACGAATGGCACGTTTAGGTTTAGCGGTAAACAAAGTAAAAGCCATTTTTATTTCACACGAGCACAGCGATCACATCAAAGGCCTGACCGTTTTCGCTAAAAAACACAAACTTCCGGTATACATTAGTGCGCCAACGTTAAAAAGTAGCCGCCTCTTACTCGATGCAGGCAACACCTTTTCGTTAAGCCACCTGCAAACCATCCAGATAGGCGATTTAAAAATCGCCGCCTTTTCTAAATTTCACGATGCAGCAGATCCGTACAGCTTCACAATTGAATGCAACACGGTTAAAGTTGGGGTTTTCACCGATATTGGCGCAGTTTGCGATCGGCTGATTCACCATTTTAAAGATTGCCATGCCGCATTTCTGGAAGCTAACTACGATACCCAGATGCTGCAAAACGGCCGGTACCCTTATTTTTTGAAACAAAGGATCATGGGTGGTCGCGGACACTTAAGCAATGCTCAGGCGCTCGAGCTGTTTACAAACCATAAACCGGCGTATATGAGCCATTTATTGTTGAGCCATTTATCAAAAGACAATAACGACCCTGAGCTGGTAGAAAATCTTTTTAAAAATGTAGCGGGCAATACTTTTGTTAAAGTAGCTTCGAGATACCAAGAAACCGAAGTTTATTATGTAAGCGCCGACCAAAACGCGGCAAAAGCTTATGTTTATCGCCCCGAACTTTACCAGCCCGACCAGTTAAACCTATTTTAACATCTTAAAGTCACAAAAAATAAGGCGTTTTCTGCGTACTAAATCCTAGATACCTGTAATATAAACACATACCGTTTAAAAACAGGCAACGCCTGTATAAATTCTGATTTAATTCATTTTTACCTTAAAACATTTAGGCCAAATTGGGGTTATATCTATACTTCATAAATAGTTTGTTTGGTTTATTAGGGGGCTTAAGGATTTAAGCCCCTTATTTTTTGCTATAATCCCAATTAAGACAAAAAATCGCCAAACAAAATTTTATTCCATATATGTTTATTTTTTTCTATATTCGAATACATTGTCGTCCCCAATATAATGTGTAAACCTTAAATAATAATTATATGGAGACAAGCAAAATCTCAAAATTCAGTGCCGAGTTTCTAGGCACATTAGTATTGGTTTTAATGGGTTGCGGCAGTGCAGTAATAGCAGGTGCCAATGGTACAACAGGCGTTGGTTTGTTGGGCATTTCATTTGCGTTCGGTCTTTCGGTGGTGGCTATGGCTTATGCTATTGGTCATATTTCCGGTTGCCACATTAATCCGGCCATATCCATAGGTATGGTTGTAACCGGTCGCATGAAAGCTTCAGAAGCAGCTTATTACATTGTGGCACAAATTCTGGGTGGCATTGCGGGTGCTTTTATCCTCATGCTTATTGCCTCTGGCAAACCCGAATATTCGCTATCGGCAAATGGCCTTGGTCAAAATGGTTTCGATGCCCTTTCGCCTCAGCACTATAGCTTACAGGCTGGCTTAATTGCCGAAGTGGTATTGACTTTTATCTTCTTACTGGTAATTTTTGGTTCTACCTCTACCAAAAACATCAATGGTGGTTTTGCCGGCTTAGCCATTGGCTTAAGTTTGGTGCTTATACACATTGTAGGCATACCAGTAACCGGGGTATCGGTAAATCCGGCGCGTAGTATCGGCCCGGCAATATTGGTTGGTGGACAAGCCCTAAGCCAGGTTTGGTTATTCATTGTAGCACCAATTGCGGGAGCAGTTTTGAGCGGAATTGTTTGGAAAACCGTTCTGGAACGAAACTAATATAAATGAAAAAGGTAAAATGAAAGATGGAATAATCCCAAATTTCATTTTACCTTTTTTTTACGATCTTAATGTAAGGTTAAATCATTCCATCTCACATCATCCATCTCACCTCATCCCCTCCTTTAAAGGTTCTTAGTAATCACCTCATCAGTAGGTTTTGTTTTAGAACGGAAACGGTGTACCAGTTCTCCTTTTTCATTAATCAGAAATTTCTCAAAATTCCATTTAATGTCGCCTTGCTCCTCTGTATTGGTTTGCGAAGTTAGGTATTTAAACAATGGACTAATATCATCGCCTTTTACGCTGCTCTTCTCGGCCAATAAAAACGAAACATTGTACTTGCCTGTACAAAATTCTTTAATTTCGGCATTGGTCGAAAACTCCTGACCGCCAAAATTCCCAGCCGGAAATCCGATTAACACCACCTTTTTACCATACTGTTTCTGAAGTTTTTCGAGGTCTTCATACTGTGGGGTATATCCACATTTAGAAGCTGTATTTACGATCATTATTTTCTTGCCCTTAAACTTCGATAGTTTAATTTCTTTACCATCAATGGTTTTAAAGCTGAAATCGTAAACATTTTTTGGCGGGTTCGGCACCAAAAAGTTGAGTAGAATTAAAATTGTGCTTATCATCGTTTTTTATTTTATATACGAATATAGCTACAAATAGTTTCGACCCGGGTAAAGTTCGTGTAAAATGTAAGATGGATGGCTAAAAAGAGTAATCGTTCACCCATAAACAGGATATTTTGAAAAGGAAAGCCAGCAACATTTCGGCGGCAACAGCCCCGCTTTCCCTCCTGCTCCGATAGAAAAATCGGGAGCATCCGTCTAATCGGGTTTATAAACCAGGGAGATTGCAAAAAACATCGGTCCGGTGTTTCATCTCCATAAGCAGCTAAAGCAATCCAAGCGCCCCGGTTATTGCTTTCTAAAAAAGGGATTAAAACCACTCGTTTATAGCCGTTTTTTCAAAAAAATGACCACGATCACTAAAAAAAACAGCAAAAAATTTGTATTAAATTTTAATCAGGTTTTGATTTATGCTTTAATTATAGCTTTATTTGCACAAAAACGTATTTCATGGCAAAAAATTTACTAATCGTCGAGTCACCCGCAAAAGCTAAAACTATTGAAGGCTATTTAGGCAAAGATTTCCTGGTGAAGTCTAGCTATGGCCATATCCGTGATTTAGTGAAGGGCGATATGGCAATTGATATTAAAAATAATTTTGCCCAAACCTACGAGGTACCCGCCGATAAGAAGAATGTGGTTGCCGAATTGAAAAAGCTTGCCAAGGATGCCGAAATGGTATGGCTAGCATCAGATGAGGACCGCGAGGGAGAAGCCATTTCGTGGCACTTATTCGAAACTTTAGGCCTTAAAGTAGAAAAAACCAAGCGTATCGTTTTTCATGAAATCACCAAACCTGCCATTTTAAAAGCCATCGATAGTCCGCGCGGCATCGATTATAATCTGGTAAATGCCCAACAAGCCCGTCGTGTTTTAGATCGCCTGGTTGGTTTTGAGCTTTCGCCGGTATTATGGAAAAAGGTAAAGCCATCTTTGTCAGCAGGCCGTGTTCAATCTGTTGCCGTACGTTTAATTGTAGATAGAGAAAGAGAAGTTTTAAACTTTAATGCTGCTGCAGCCTATAAAATAACTGCCCAGTTTACTACAGGCAAAGGAAGAGAACTGGTTAAAGCCGAATTGCCACAACGTTTCGAAAGCGAAGCTGATGCTGAAAAATACCTTCAGGATTGTGCCAATGCAACCTTCGCCATTAGCAGTTTGGAAACCAAACCGGCGAAACGTAATCCGGCAGCACCTTTTACCACTTCAACCCTACAACAGGAAGCTTCACGAAAATTAGGTTTTTCGGTGGCCAGAACCATGCAGGTTGCCCAAAGATTATACGAAGCGGGTAAGATTACTTACATGAGAACTGACTCGGTAAACTTGTCAGAAACCGCTATAAATGCTGCAGCAGCCGAAATAAAATCGGCCTATGGCGAAAAATATCACCAGCCAAGGGTTTATAAAACCAAATCGGCCGGTGCACAGGAAGCTCACGAAGCCATCCGTCCAACTTATTTCGACAGACATACTGTTGATGGCGACATTTCCGAGAAACGTTTATACGATTTGATCTGGAAACGTTCAATCGCCTCACAAATGAGCGAGGCCTTATTTGAGAAAACCACCGCACAGATTACCGCTTCAACCCGTAAAGAGCATTTAGTTGCCGAGGGTGAGGTATTGAAATTTGACGGTTTCTTAAAAGTTTATCTCGAATCAACCGATGATGAAGAGGGCGAAGAAAAAGAAGGCGGAGCTATTTTACCTCCTTTAGCTAAAGGACAGGAATTATTTTTAAGAGAAATGCAGGCTACAGAACGTTACTCACGTCCGCCAGCAAGATATACAGAGGCCAGTCTGGTTAAAAAATTAGAAGAACTGGGTATTGGCCGTCCGTCTACCTACGCACCTACCATTTCTACGGTTCAAAACCGTGGTTATGTGGTAAAAGAAGACCGCGATGGTAAACAACGTAAGTTTACAGCCATTACTTTAGCCAATGGCGAAGTTAAAAAAGAAACCAAATCAGAAATTACCGGAGCGGAAAAGTCTAAACTCTTCCCTACCGATATTGGTGAGGTGGTAAACGATTTCCTGGTAGCACATTTTAAAGGAATTGTTGATTTTAATTTCACGGCCAAAGTAGAAAAAGAGTTCGATGAGATTGCACAGGGCTTGCAAGAGTGGACTAAAATGCTCCATTCTTTCTACAACCCTTTCCATACTGAAGTAGAAACAACGCTGGAAACGGCTGAACGCGCCACTGGCGAACGTTTATTGGGCGTTGATCCGGCTACTGGTAAAAACGTTTATACCAAAGTGGGCAAATTTGGTCCGCTGGTTCAAATTGGCGAGCTTGATGAGGAAGAAAAACCGCGTTATGCAAGCTTAATGCGCAACCAATCGGTAGCCACCATTGCATTAGCAGATGCTTTAGAATTGTTTAAATTACCATTCCAGTTGCCTGATTTTGAGGGTAAGGAAGTCGTAATTGGTGTTGGCCGCTTCGGACCTTATGTAAAGTGGGGCGAAAGTTTCATTTCATTGCCTAAAAACGAGGAGCCGCTGTCGGTTACTTACGAAAGGGCTGTTGAAATTATCCGTCAGAAAATGGATGATGATACACCTATCGCCTATTACGAAGGTTTAGGTGTAACCAAAGGAAAGGGGCGCTTTGGTCCTTTTATTAAATGGAACGATTTATTTATCAATATCCCGGCTAAAGGTTACGATTTCGACAATCTTACACAAGCCGATATTGAAACCTTAATTGGTAAAAAAGTAGAAAAAGAGGCGAACAGGTACATTAAAACCTGGGATGCTGAAAAAATATCGATCGAAAATGGCCGTTGGGGACCGTTTATCCGTTTTGGCAAACTGATGCTGAAACTGAGAAACAACGAGGCTACCAAACAAAAATATACACCAGAAGAGCTGGCTGATATTGATTTGGAAGTAGTTAAAAAGATGATTGTAGAACAAGTGCCAAATGCCTTCGAAACGAAGAAAAAAGCACCTGCAAAGAAAAAGGCTCCCGCTAAAAAAGCTGTAGCTAAGAAGAAATAAGTTTTAGATGAAAGGATTTTTGGATGATAGGATAAGTAATACTATCATTCAAAATTCTATAATTATACAATTAACCGATTAACCAGCTTAAACAGTTAACCCACTTGAAAGCAGACTTACCAGAAAATACAGTTGAAGATATTGCCATGGCCGTTGTGCTGATGAGCGAAACACCAGAGGTAAAAAACTGGACCGTTTACCTTGTTAACTTAAAAAACGAGGCCATTACTAACGTATTAATCAGCTCGAAAGGTTATGGTGAAAAGGATGGAAAACAGGTTAAAACTTCTGTTTTAAGGCATTTTATTGGCGATATGGATGCACAATCTTTTTCCGGCGTAGAAGCAATTGATCCTGAAGTTTTTGGCTTAACCAACGAATACTGGCTTAGCTATTATATCGATGGCACTATTTACGACAAGAAATTCATTTTCCTACCCGAAAGTATTATCGATTCTAATTTGATTAAAATCCCGCTGGTAAATCGGCCTGGGGTGATGATTAAATAAGTTGGGAGTTTGGGGTGGTGAGTTTGGAGTTTCCAGGCATGTAGCTAATGCTACATCTAAAACTGAAAACTCCCAACTGCAAACTCCAAACTAAGTTTAGAATCTTCGCAATATCACTATTTCTGCATCCAGAACTGAAAACTCCAAACTCCAAACTCCAAACTAAGTTGAAACTTTAGACATATCGCTACCGCTGCACCCAAAACTCCCAACTCCAAGCTCCCAACTCCGAACTAAACTAAGGTACCTTAACCGCTTGTCTGCCAAGCAACTTCCACCCTGCCTTTTCTTTGCTCCAAATCAGCAGGATATACAATTTCACATTTCCCGGTACATTTTTATCATTGGTTTTCGCGCTTAAAGTGTGACGAACCAGGGCCGTTTTATTTTGAAGGATAACCGTTTGGTCGGTTAAATTAATATCGACAAAATCAGATTCGCCCGAAAGCAACGAGTGCAGAAATTCCTGCTTGGTCTGGATTTTTCCACTCGAGTGTCCGTAACTTAAATTGGTTAAAATTAACTTATCCAGGGCCGAACTATCCGGTGTAACCATCAGCTTAGTTAATTTCGTTACAGCTGCTTCCACTTCAGTTTTTTGTGCGAAAGAAAAATGTACAGTACCTAAAAGTAAAGCAGATAAAACAAATATTTTCTTGATCATAAGGGATTATTTTGGTTAACAGCTGTAAACTTATCCAATTGAATGGAAAGGAACAAGTTAGCCGGGGCTAATTTTCCACATTATGCTATTTAACGTGAATTTTAGTTATTTTTCATTCAAATTACCTAAAGCACCTATGGAAAATCCATCTAGTTACCGATCATCAACAAAGAAAAAAATTATCTTCGGCGGCTTGCTCCTTGTTTCAATTGCCGCTATTCTTTTTGTGTATTTTAACAAGAAGAAAAAAACTAACGAAGAAAACCAGGCTTATGCCAAATACATTGAGGCCTATACCTCGGGCACGATCTCCAAAAAAAGTTTTATCCGTGTGCACCTGGCCAATGCAGCAACGGGTATGCAGGATCTGGGCAAAGCCGATTCGCGCGATCTGTTCGATTTCTCGCCCTCAATTTCTGGAAAAGCCTATTGGATTGACCCGCAAACCATAGAATTCAGGCCTGACGAAAACCTTAAACCAGGCAAAAACTACGAAGCCACCTTTAAACTATCCGAAGTTTCGGCAACGGAAAAGGGCTTCGAAGATTTCGACTTTGAGTTTAAAGTAATCACGCCGGGGATTATGCTCACGCAAAACGGCTTGGTTTCGCAAAACAATACCGCACTCGATTACATGAAATTAACTGGTGAAGTGGCTACAGCCGATGTAGAAGAAACCAGTAAGATAGAAAAAACGATAGAACTGGATTTCGACCAGAAATTAAAGGTGAAATGGCAGCATGATCCCGCTAAAAACACCTCAAAATTTACGATCGACAGCATTAAAAAAACCGGCAGCGACCAGACTTTAAAAATAGACTGGGATGGTGATGCTATTGATGCAGAGCAAAAAGGCAGCGAAGAAATCAGGGTTCCGGCGCTGAACAAGTTTGAAGTTCTTGACATTAAAGCCATTCAAGGGGAAGAAGATTATGCCCTGGTACAGTTTTCTGAGCCCATTGGCGTTGGTCAAGATCTAACCGGTATGATCTCACTTGGTAATTTAAGCGATTTACGCTACACCATTGATGCCAGTCAGGTTAAAGTTTACGCTGCTGAAGAACTGAAAGGCAATTATGCGTTGAATGCAAACGCCGGTATCGAAAACATCAATGGCAAAAAACTGGCAACCGGTAAAATGGCCAATCTGGTTTTCGAAGATAAGCTACCTGCGGTAACCATTGCAGGCGGTGGATCTATTTTACCTAATTCGGGCAAACTGGTTTTACCTTTCGAAGCCATTAACCTGAAAGCAGTAGATGTAACTGTTATTAAGATTTACGAAAATAATATCCCGCAATTCTTCCAGACGAACAGCTATAAAGATGGCAACGAACTGCGCAGGGTGGCCAAGCCTATTTTGCAAAAAACAGTACGTTTAGATGAGGATAAAGCGCTCAATCTGCACAAAAAGAACCGTTTTACACTCGATCTGGATAAAATGATCCGCACCGAGCCTGGGGCCATGTATCGCGTTACCATTGCTTTCAGGCAGGAATACAATGCATACAACTGCAAAGCTGGCGAAGAAAAGGCCGATGAGGGTGAAGATGGAGCCGAATATGGAGATTATGAAGGCTATGGCGAAAAAATTGATGAAGACGACGATTTCTGGCAACGCTATAACAACTATTACCCATCAAACTACAGGTGGAACGATAAGGACAATCCTTGTACCCCGTCATTTTACACCAACCAGCGCTGGGCGAGCAGGAATTTAATTGCTTCGAACATTGGTTTGGTTGCCAAACGAGGCAACGACAATTCGATGCTGGTGGTAGCTACCGATTTATTAACGGCCAAACCATTAAGCGGCGTAAACCTGGAATTGATGGATTACCAGAAACAGATCATCTTCACCACCAAAACCGATGGAGATGGATTAGCCAGGTTTGATTTAAAACGCCAGCCGTTTTTACTGATTGCCAAAAATGGTTCAGAACGTGGTTATTTAAAACTCGATGATGGTAGTTCCCTACCGCTAAGCCGCTTCGATGTTGGTGGCGATGTAGTGCAAAGTGGGTTAAAAGGCTTTATTTATGGCGAACGTGGCGTTTGGCGGCCGGGCGATAGTCTGTTTGTTTCCTTTGTTTTAGAAGATAAGCTAAAGAAACTGCCGGCCAACTACCCCGTAACCATGGAATTTTACAACCCGAAAGGTCAATTGTATAAACGGCTGATTAATGGTAAACCGCTCAACGGCTTCTATACTTTTAAAACGGCAACCGATAATACCGCGCCTACTGGTAATTGGATGGCGAAAGTAAAAGCAGGTGGAGCAACCTTTACGAAAACGCTCAAAATTGAGACGGTAATGCCTAACCGCCTTAAAATTGATTTCAATGTAGGTAACCGCCCCTATTTAACTGCCGGTACCTCTGCTGCTACCCTCTCGGCCAAGTGGCTTTTCGGCGCTGTTGCCCAAAACCTGAAAGCCAAAGTCGACGTTAACTTAAACACTACCGAAACTAAATTTAAAGGCTTTGAGGACTTTAGCTTCGATAACCCTACAGTTAATTTCGAATCGCAGGTTAAAACGATATTCGAAGGCACCTTAAATCAAAATGGTTTGGCACAGGTTAACACTAACCTAAACGAAAATAACACCGCACCAGGCGTACTCAGGGCTAACTTTACCACAAAAGTTTTCGAACCCGGAGGCAATTTCAGTATCGATAACTTCAGTATTCCCTACCATGTGTATAGCAGCTATCTGGGTGTTCGTCCGCCAAAAGGCGACCGCTTAAGCGGCATGCTGGTTACCGGGCAGGATCATAAAATAGAAATTGTAAATGTAAATACCGATGGCAAATTGCTAAGCGGCAACAAAACTGTTCAGGTAGAATTGTATAAAACGCAATGGCGCTGGTGGTGGGAACAAGACGATCAGTACACTTATGCCAACTTTACCCAAAACCAGTACAACAAACTGGTAGAAAGTCATCAGGTTAACCTTACCAACGGCAAAGGAAGCTGGAATTTACGGGTTAATGAGCCCGAATGGGGCCGCTATCTGATTTTGGTACGCGATATCAATGGTGGCCATGTTACCGGTAAATCTGTTTATATTGATTGGCCGGGCTGGGCACAACGCGAGCAGGGAAGCAACCCAACCGAAGCCTCTATGCTTTCTTTCACCGCCAACAAAGAGAAATTTACAGTGGGTGAAGATATTACACTCACCATCCCTACCGGAAAAGATGGAAGGGCGTTGATTTCAATTGAAAATGGTAGCCGAGTGCTTAAAACCTTCTGGGTAGATACCAAAGCCGGACAAACCCAGTTCAAATTTAAAGCAGAGAAAGAAATGGCACCAAATGTTTTCGCTAACATTACGCTCCTGCAGCCGCATGCCCAAACGGTAAACGACTTGCCAATTCGCATGTATGGAGCCATTCCGCTTTCGGTTGAAGATCCGCAAACCATTTTAAAGCCAACCATTAAAATGGCAGATAAAATTAAGCCGGAGACTGAAAATACCATTACTGTAGGTGAGCAAAACGGTAAAGCCATGACTTATACCATTGCTTTGGTAGATGAAGGTTTGCTCGATCTTACCCGTTTCAAAACACCCGATCCGCACAGCGCCTTTTATGCCCGCGAAGGTTTAGGCGTTAAAACCTGGGATTTATTTGACTATGTTTTAGGAGCCTGGGGAGGAAATTTAGAACGGATTTTAAGCATAGGTGGTGATGGAAGCATCAATAAAAACCTCAACCCGGCCAAAGCAAACCGTTTTAAAGCCGTAGTTAAATTTATGGGACCATTTACCATTGGCAAAGGCGAAAACAAATCCCATAAATTTAAATTGCCACAATATATCGGCTCGGTAAGGGCGATGGTAGTAGCTGGTCAGGATGCCGCTTATGGTTTTGCCGAGAAAGCTGTTCAGGTTAAAAAACCTTTAATGGTGTTGGCCACTTTACCCCGGGTAATTGGCCCTGGTGAAACTTTTACACTTCCGGTAACTGTTTTTGCTACCGAAGCTAACCTCAAAAATGTTTCGGTACAGTTGCAGGCCAGTAACTTAATTGTGCAGGGAACCAATAAGCAGCAGCTCTATTACAAGCAAACGGGCGAACAGATGGCTTACTTTGAAGTTAAAGCGCCGAATACTGTGGGCATTGCGAAAGTAAAGGTTATTGCAACGAGTGCCGGCGAACGTACCGATTACGATGTGGAAATGGATATCAGAAATCCGAATCCTTATGTAACCAATGTGGTATCGGCAACGGTTCAACCGCACACCAAATGGGCGGTAAACTACCAGCCAATCGGAATGACCGGAACCAATTCCGGCGCACTAGAAGTGTCATCGATCCCTGCCATTAGCCTCAGCAAACGGTTAAGCTACCTCATTCAATATCCTCACGGCTGTATTGAGCAAACTACTTCAGGCATTTTCCCGCAATTGTATCTCGATAGGTTGACTGCGCTTAATGAACAGCAAAAGGCCTCCACAGAGAAAAACATTAAAGCAGGCATTAACAGGCTTAAAGGTTTTCAGACTACCGAAGGTGGCCTCTCATACTGGCCTGGCGAAGGCAGTGCCGACGAATGGGGAAGTAACTATGCAGGTCACTTCCTGGTTGAGGCACAAAACGCAGGTTACACGCTTCCGGTTGGCCTGCTCGAAGACCTTTTACGCTACCAAAAATCAAAAGCAGCAAACTGGGCACCTAACAGTAATAATTTTTACGGTGGCGATTTATCGCAGGCTTATCGTTTATATATGCTTGCCCTGGCTAAAAAACCTGAAATGGCAGCTATGAACCGATTAAAAGCTTTTGAATATTTATCGGTAGCTGCCAAATGGCGTTTGGCTGCAGCTTATAAACTGGCCGGGCAAAACGAGGTGGCACAAAACATGATCCGCGGATTAGATACCTCCGTGCAGGCCTATAAACAACTGGGCGGCACCTATGGCTCAGATATCCGCGATCAGGCGATGATTTTAGAAACCCTTACCCTACTTGGCCAAAAAGCTAAAGCAGCAAGCCTGCTACAGCCTTTAGCGGCAAAATTAGGCGAGAATACCTGGTACAGTACCCAAACCACCGCATATAGCTTATTGGCCATTGCCAAATTCTGTGGTACAAACCAGTCGTCGAGCAAATTGCAGTACCACTATGTATTAGATGGAAAATCAGCCCCCGTTAACAGCAACCAGTACATAAACAGTACGCCGGTAAACTTTAAAGGCAGCACAGCCTCAGTTACCAATAATGGTAATAATGTACTGTTTGTTCGTTTAGTTTTAGCGGGCCAGCCTATTGCCGGCCAGAACAACTTCCTGCCTAACCGACCTGATGTTTTGGATATGAATGTAACCTACAAACGCTTAAACGGAACGGTGATCGATCCAACCACGATAAAACAGGGAACTGATTTTTATGCCGAAGTTACTGTTAAAAATCCTGGTAAAATGGGCTTATACGAGCAAATGGCTTTAACGCAGATTTTCCCTTCGGGTTGGGAGATTATCAATACCCGCGTAAACGATAACCAGAGTATGCTGGCCTCCTCTCCTTTTAATTATCAGGATATCCGCGACGACCGCGTTTTCACTTATTTCAATGTGAGAGAAGGCGAAAGTCTGGTTTATAAGGTATTACTAAACGCCTCTTATCTGGGTAAATATTACCTGTCGGCCGTGCAGTGCGAAGCCATGTACAACAATGATATTTCGGCGACTCAGCCGGGCAAATGGGTGCAGGTGGTGAAGTAGAAAATCATAGTGGTTCGTGATGACACGAACCACTTCTTACTTTGAACCCTCGGTTCGTGTCACCACGAACCGAAATTTAAATAATTAACCAAATGCTATGGACAAATTATTCGAACAGAAAAGAAAAAGCCATATTGAAATTGGTCAAATTTACTTTTGGACAGCAACCATAAACAATTGGCAAAAACTGTTACTAACTACTGAATTTAAACATGTAATATTAAATTCATTTGATTATCTAAGCTGGCTAAACAAGATTGATATTTTTGCTTTTGTAATTATGCCTAACCATATCCATACAATTTGGCGAACAAAAGAATTAAATGGAAAAGAAACAGCACAGGGTTCTTTTCTAAAATATACAGCCCATGAATTTAAAAAATTATTAGATCCGAGCCAGTTATTGAATTATTATGTTAGCGCCGTTAATAAGAATTATGAATTTTGGAAGAGAGATTCGCTGGCAATACATTTATATACACCTGAAGTGGCTTATCAAAAACTCGACTATTTGCATAATAATCCTTGCACGGAGTTTTGGCAGCTAGCAAACGAACCCGAAGATTACGAATACTCCTCAGCTTCCTTTTACGAAAAAGATGAAATACGGTATTCTTTTTTGAAGGATTTAAGATTGGAGTTTTAACAACTAGCGTATGGTTCGTGAAGACACGAACCACGGCGACAGGTAAAATAATAAACCGTATGGTTAGCGGTGACACAAACCATGGCAACAGGTAAAAATAATAAATCGTATGGTTCGTGGTGACGCGAACCATCGCGACGGTAAAAATGACAAACTATCAGCCTCGGTTCGTGTCACCACGAATCGACGAATGGTGATAAACCACATAAAACCCAAATGAACAAAATACCAAAAGCATTCCTGATTTCCGATTTCGTATGTGCAGCGCTGCTTTTGGTATTTCTCTTTGCTTTACCATCAAAACTTTTTAAATCTCCAACCTCATTTGTTATCGAAGCCAGCAACGGCAATTTACTAAGCGCAGCTATAGCCAGCGACGGACAATGGCGTTTCCCAGTTGCCGATTCGGTACCGGTAAAATTTAAAGATTGCATTATTGCTTTTGAAGATAAGCGCTTTTATCATCACATTGGAGTCGACTTTTTGGCCATGAGCAGGGCCATGAAACAAAATCTGAAAGCTAAAAGTGTGGTGAGTGGCGGCAGTACGCTCAGCATGCAGGTGATCCGCCTTTCGCGTAAGCAAGATCGGACCCTTTGGCAAAAGCTGCTGGAAGTGATTCTGGCCATACGACTGGAAATTAAATATAACAAAGACGAAATTATCGGATTGTATGCGGCCAATGCGCCCTTTGGCAGTAACGTAGTAGGCTTGGAAGCTGCCAGCTGGCGTTATTATGGTCGCGATGCCAAAACCCTTTCCTGGGGCGAAATGGCCACGCTTGCAGTGTTGCCCAATAGCCCTTCACTGGTGCATCCCGGTAAAAATTCAGGTAAACTGATCAAGAAAAGAAACGATTTATTAGACAAACTGGTTAGGTTAAAATATATTGATCAAACTACGGCTAATTTATCCAAACTCGAACCTGTTCCGGGTAAACCTTTACCCCTGCCACAAAACGCACCACATTTATTAAATCGCTTTAAGGCAGAAAGGAAAAGCCTGGAGGTTAGCTCAAGCCGCATTACATCTACACTTGATGAAAACATCCAGATAAAAGTAAATGCCATTTTAAAGCGCTACAACAACCGGTACCGGGCTAACGACATTAACAATATTTCGGCCTTAATTTTAAATATCAAAACCCGCGAGGTGGTAAGTTATGCAGGTAATATTTATCAACCCGAAAATACTGATCTGCAGAGTCATGTAGATATGATTAAAGCTTTACGCAGCCCCGGAAGTACGCTAAAACCATTGCTTTATGCCAGTATGATGAATGATGGTTTTATACTGCCACATACGCTAGTTGCGGATATCCCCACACAAATTGCAGGTTATTCGCCGCAAAACTACGATTTGGGCTATGATGGTGCCATTGCTGCAGATAAAGCACTCAGCCGCTCGCTCAACATTCCGGCAGTTAAAATGTTGCAGCAGTACAAATATGAAAGATTTTACGATAAGCTCAGGAAAATAGGCATTAGTACCCTCAACCAACCTGCCGATCATTACGGTTTATCGCTTATTCTGGGGGGAAGCGAAGTAACCATGTGGGATCTCGCAAATACCTACATGGGCATGGCGCGTACATTGAACCATTTTAACACCTATAAAGGTTTGTATAATCCGAACGATTATCGTCAGGCAAGCTATGTCAAAAATAGCCACAAAGACGAAACAGACTATCAACGCAATTCCTTTTTAGATCATGCTTCGATATGGGCTACTTTTAATGCTATGGAAGAAGTAATGCGTCCCGGCGACGAGGGTTTATGGGAACAATTCTCCTCATCGCAACGCATCGCCTGGAAAACCGGAACTAGTTTTGGCTTCCGCGATGCCTGGGCTGTGGGCTTAACCCCCAATTATGTGGTATGTGTTTGGGTTGGCAATGCCGATGGCGAAGGCAGGCCTGGCCTGGTGGGCATCGAGGCTGCTGCTCCGGTTTTGTTCGATATTTTCAGGCTCTTACCCAACGGAAAGTGGTTTGAAACACCTGCAACCAAATTGAAAAAACTTAAAGTATGCAAACAAAGCGGCTACAAAGCAGGCGAATATTGCGAAAACGTTGTGGAAGAGCTGGTACCGGTTGCTGGTGAAAAAACAGCTGTTTGTCCCTTTCATAAATTAATCCATTTAGATAAAACCGGTGCTTACCGGGTTACCGATTTATGCGAGAGTGTAGCTAACATGCAGCACAAAAGCTGGTTTATATTGCCACCAGCAATGGAATATTACTACAAAATTAAAAACAGCGATTATAAAACCTTACCTCCTTTTAAAAGCGGCTGCGATATTTCGGGTGGCAACAGTGTGATGGAACTTATTTACCCAAAGAACAATGCTACCGTTTATATCCCTTTAGAACTGGATGGAACAAGGGGGAAAATTGTTGTTAATGCTGCGCACAGAAACCCGCACTCGAGGATATACTGGCACATTGACAATGAATATGTAGCTACAACAACAAATTTCCATCAGCTGGCCATTAGTCCGCCACCGGGAAAGCATACGCTAACCCTTGTCGATGAAAACGGAGAAAGGCTGGTTCAGGTTTTTACCGTTTTAGATAAGGAAAAGAAATAAGTGCTTATTTATACCTCTGTTCTGGTTACCACCAATTGCCGTGAAATGGTTCCGTAAACGATTAAATACTGGGCAATCATATAAGTAGCCATAATCAATACGCCAGCTTGCGGAATGGGTTGCGAGAATTTATTTACGGCCAGTACGCTATCCGATAATAAAAAGAAAAGTGCTCCATATAAAATCAGCTTAAAACTGAAAATGTTAACCTTCCCGTAGCGGTTCACCGCCATAATAGCCATTACACAAATGATAATGGCATACATCAAAACCGGGAACTGCATAACCCCTAATTTAGGCTGCAGATAAAAAAACAAACCCGAACAGAATATGGCAAATACGCCTACCACCCATAAAAAATAAGGAGTTCTGTGCTTTGGATTAGATTTATGATCTAAAATAAAAGCCCTGATATAAAATATGTGGCAAACCAGAAAGGCAGCCAAACCGTAGATAAAGAAAAGCGTTCTGCCGGCTTGCAGCATCAGCAATACATCGCCTGCTAAAGCAAAAATTAATCCTGTAAATATGCGTTTGTGGAACCTTCCTCTTAAATCTGTACTGCTATAAAGCCAAACCATCAGGGTTATGGTAATTAAAGGCTTGGAAAAATTAAGCAGTGTCATATTGCCAGATGTTTCTGCAAACAGCTGAACAATATAAACAAGTGCAAAAATGAAAGAGAATAGTTTAGTTTTCATCTGTGATGGGATTTTCCTTTTGCAAATTAAAGAACCAAATTACGGATATTAACTGAATGGCCACAAAAATTACCTGATATCCGACCGGAAATTTTAAAAACAGGACCAACAACGCGCCAAGTATCAACCTGAAATATTCGAACTTTACCAACCACTGCTTCTGCTCCAATAGTGCTCCACAGGTAATTAATGTAAATATGGTAAATACCGAACCTGATATTAGTGCCACAGTTTCCATCTTATGGTACGAAAATAAGATTGCCGATCCAGCGGCCAAAGCCACTATAAACTGAACTAAAACATAGCCGGTAAGCTTTGATTGATATACCGGATCATACTTGCTATACCTGGCTACATCTATTTCCGGTGCATGCTGAAAACCACCCAAATGATCAGGAAACCAACCCGGTGGTTTAAGAAACACTTTAATTTTATCGGCTATTTTTGGCGATTTCCTGGCTGTTTTAACCAGGTCATCCCAATAATGCAGGTTTGCCCAAACAGGGTTCCAGCTAGCCAGGGGCTTGGTAATGCCATAATAAACTTCTTCCTCTTCTTTCTGAAAAGTACCAAACAGCCTATCCCAGATAATTAAAGTACCCGCATGGTTTTTGTCGATGTATTTAGGATTAGAACCATGGTGTACACGGTGATGCGAGGGCGTATTGATAATATATTCTAAAAAGCCCATGTTTTTAATGGCCCGGGTGTGGATCCAGAACTGATATAAAGTATTAAAAGAACTCAGCGTCAGAAACATAATCGGATCGAAACCAATAAAGGCAAGAGGCAGATAAAATACCCAGCTAAACCATCCCTGAAACCAGCTCTGGCGCAGGGCTACCGTTAAATTATACTCCTCCGACTGGTGATGCACAATATGTGCCGCCCATAGTGCATTTACCTCATGGCTCATCCTGTGAAACCAATAATAAAAAAAATCGACACCGATAAATAAGAGTATCCATACCCATATGGTTTTAGGCATTTCGAAAAAGCGCCAGTGCTCAAAAATATACTTGTAACCAAAAAACAACGCCGTTTTCATAAATATTCCGGTAAGTTGCTGCCCTATCCCCTGACTCAAATTGGCAATACTATCGTTTAGCCGATAATAGTTTAATTTTTTATAAAAATTATAGGCAAGCTCTATACCAATAAGGATAAAAAAAACGGGTACAGACAATGCAATGTAGTCTACTTTCATGAGGAGGAAAAAGATATAATTTGGTTAGTTTTTTTACACTACAATTTAGCGAATATTCGTGTTAAGATAAAATCTAGTTTGTGTAATATTTATGCTTTTTTGGCTATATGTATTGTGCAGACCAAAATTCATCCTACCTTTGATATACTCGGTCTATTTTTAAACCGGCTACTTTAAGTTCACCAATCATCCCCGCATCATGAAAAAACTAGCTCTGCTCTTATTGCTAATTGCTCCGGCATTTTATGCAAAAAGTCAAACTTTGGTTCTTGCCAAAGATGCGGCACAGTATATTGGAAAAAATGTAACCATCTGCGATTCGGTTTACAGCGCAAAGGCATTAGATAAGTTAACGCTGATTAATTTAGGTGGCGCTTATCCTAAAGAACTGCTTACAGTAGTCATTAATAAAGAAGATCAGGCCAAGTTCCCCTCTGAGCCTTCAAGCATGTTTATGGGTAATAAAATTTGCGTTACCGGAATTGTATCTGAATTTAAAGGGAAAAAGCAAATTGTGGTTACCGATCCAAAACAGATTGTTGTTAAGTAAAAAAGCATAAATCAGCAATATAGACTGCCTGTTTATAACTTCATTTGGCCAGCTGTATATAGCTACAACAAGTCTTCTTATTCCAACAACTAAAAAAGCATTATAACCTAAGCAGGTTTCAGCTTAGTTTGCTGCATCATGCCCAGGCTACATCATTTTAGCCATTGTGGATGTACTTTTAAAACCTTATGGGGATCAGAAAAAAGATATTTTTGAATCAACCAAGCTGCCTCCTGAATTAAAGGAGGATAGCTTCGGTTGGAGCGTTAATACAAAGCGTATAATTTGTAAATAAATTGTCGTTGAGGTTGCCTTTTCAGTCGGCAGGAATAAATCCTGCCAACCTCATAAGCATAGATATCCTTATTATCTAGGTCGAAGATTGCAATTCATTTTAACTTTTCAAAGCAGGTTACACATAAAGGCATATTTCCTTGATGAATCGTTTTAATTCCGTGATGAACTTAATGTTTAGGCGTAAAAAACATTGTTTAAATATGATTCGGAGCACATTATTTTTCTCTCATAATAGTGAGAAAAATGCGCGTTTTCATCCTATTTACCGATAGAACAAGCATTAAATGTCTAATATTTTTACCGCTATTCGCATAAAATTTCTAGTTTTGATTTTTCCCATCAGCCTATGTCTACTCTTTTAAAACGAAACACCTTAATCTTTATACTCATTGCCCTGATTGCAGCTTTTAGCTTCCTTAGTTTCTTTGTAGCGCAACACCCGGTTTGGGATTTTGATATCAAAACCTCATTACTAATTCAGACATTTCAGGCAAACTGGTTAGATAAACTGATGCTGGCCATTAGCTTTTTTGGAGAACTGCCTTACTCACTGCTTTCTGTAGTTATTGTAGCGGCTATATTCTATTGGAAAAAATACAAGCGTGAAGGATTATATATGGCCTCTGTCCTACTTTCGGGACTGATTATTCTGGGTATTAAAAACATCATCAACCGGCCAAGGCCAACAACATTTTATGTACGCCTTGTAGAAGTAAACAGATTTCAGAGTTATCCGAGCGGGCATGTACTTTCTTACACCCTCTTTTTCGGTTTCCTGATCATTTTAATGAATACTTTAAGAGGCATTCCGAAAGCAACACGCATCACTTTCACTTACCTGTCGGCATTTTTAATCATTACCATTGCCCCATCCCGGATTTATCTGGGTGCACATTGGTTTACCGATACCGTTGGTGGATTTTTATTAGGCTTAATCTGCTTGTTTCCGCTATGCTATTATTATTTCAGAAATAAAGCAGCTTAAATTCCGGTCGATGCTTCAATTTTTGCTTTTTTTCTGATCCTACTCAGGGTTTCGATCCGCATGCCCAGATAGCTCGCCAAAAATTTTAGCGGAACCCTAGATTTAATGGTTGGATGGCCTATTTGAAATTGTTTGTAACGCGCTTCAGCTGAGGGAATTCGCGACAGGATTGAGCGCTCTTGCGACATGTGATATTGTATCGCCAGTAATTTTCGGGCCAGAACATTCGCCTCCGGAAACTGGGTATACATATCATCAATAATGCGATAAGGTAATACCAGTAGCTCCGAATCTTCCAAAGCCTGATATTGCTCTTCGAAAGTAGGTTTAAAAGTACCCGGATTTCTGATATTGCCAATAAAATCATTTTCATCAGTTAACCAGGTAGTAATATCCTTTCCATCATCCACTACAAAAGCCCTTACCAGCCCTTTAACAACGAAAAACAAACATCCTTCGGTAACCAGTTCTGCAAAGCACGACAACACATTATTCTTCCGCACAGAAATTTTGAATGTTTCCTTTCTTGCGCCCTCAATCAATTCAGCACTAAGCGGCTGCAGCTCGCTTAAGAACTGAATAAGCGGATCGCTTTCGTGACTAGCAGTAGTCATAATCATTTATTCGTATTTTTAATAGTATGCAATGTATTGCATGCCGTCCGCATTTCCAAATACCAAAACGTATCAAATAGCAAAAAAATTACAATGGAGGTCATTTTTATTTTTTAACCATTAAGGTCAGTTACCACCATTGTTTCCGATTTGTTAATTTTCTGCTTCGTGGCTGCATTTTAACATAATGCTAAAAAAAATCTGATATTTTTGCCACCATGACGAATCACAAACCCAAAGCTTTTCTTTTCGATCTTAACGGAACGATGATTGACGACATGGCCTTTCATAATCATGCCTGGCATAATATTTTAACGCAGGATTTAGGTGCAAAAATTAGCTTCGAAGCTGTTAAAAAACAAATGTACGGCAAGAACCAGGATTTGTTGGAACGCGTTTTTGGGACAGGTCATTTTTCTCAGGAACAGATTGATCAAATATCGATAGAAAAAGAATATCGCTATCAGGCCGCTTATAAAAAGCATTTAACGCTGATTGCCGGACTAGGAGATTTCCTCAATCAGGCGGAGTCTGCCGGTATTCAAATGGCTATTGGTTCGGCGGCTATTCCGTTCAACATTAATTTTGTGTTGGATAATTTAAAAATCCGCCAATATTTTAAAGCCATTGTAAGCGCAGAAGATGTGGTTAACAGCAAACCCGATCCAGAAACCTTTACCAAAGGTGCCGAAATTTTAGGCGTTAATGCAGATGAATGTGTGGTATTTGAAGATGCCCCAAAAGGTGTTGAAGCGGCGTTTAATGCAGGCATGCCTTGCGTAGTACTAACCACCATGCATACCCGGGAAGAATTTGGCAATTACCCGAACATTATTGCTTTTGTAAAAGATTATACCGACCCCGCATTACAGCAGCTTTTTTAAATCTGGCGCATTTAAACATTACTATGAATGATTGCTCAGGTGTTGCGAGTTATAGATAATCCAATAAAAAAAATGCTCGTCATTCCGATAGCTATCGGAATGACGAGCACAATTGTATGCTGCGTCAACTATTTACTGAATTTATAAATAGAGCTTGTTTTATAAAGCTGCCCCGGCTTTAATACCGTTGAAGGGAATGCCGGTTGATTTGGAGAATCGGGAAAATGCTGTGTTTCCAAAGCAATTGCCGTTCTAAAATCGTCTTTTGCACCCGTTTTAAAAGTATTTTTGCTTTGCATAAAATTACCGCTGTAAAACTGCAAACCTGGCTCCTGCGTATAAATATCCATTACCACACCAGATTTATCGCCCTTAACTGTAGCTGCATGGTACATGCCTAAGCCTTTGGTTTTATTCAGCACATAATTATGGTCGTAACCTTTACCAAAAGTTAACTGTTCGTTTTTATCATTGATACGGGCACCAATGGTAGTTGCTTTGGTAAAATCGAAAGGTGTGCCAGCTACCTTTTCCAGCTTTCCGGTCGGGATCAGTGTCGAATCTACCGGCGTGTACTCATCAGCATAAATTTGTACTTCGTGGTTTAAAATTTCACCGCTTCCATCACCATTCAGGTTAAAAAAGGCATGGTTGGTTAAGTTTACCACTGTAGTTTTATCGGTTTTAGCCTCGTAATCCATTTTAAGCTCATTATCGTCTGTTAATGTATAAGTTACTTTAACATCTAAATTGCCCGGAAAATTTTCATCGCCATCTTTTGATAAATAGTGCAGTACCAAGGTATTGGCATTGGGTTGTTCTGCATCCCAAACCACATACTGGTAACCTTTTTTACCGCCATGAAGCGTATTTTGGCCATTATTGGTAAATAACGAATAGGTTTTACCTTCTAAAGTAAATTTCCCCTTCGCAATGCGGTTTCCGTACCTGCCGATGGTTGCCCCAAAATAAGGTTCAGTTGATTTTTCATAATCGCTCACACTTTTAAATCCCACCACTACATCAACCAGTTTACCATCTTTACCAGGTACCAGTAAACTAATTAACCTACCGCCGTAATTGGTAAAAACGGCTTCCGCATTGTTTTTGTTCTTTAAGGTATACAAGGCTGTTTGTTTACCATCAATTTCTTTTTTAAACGAATCGGCAACTAGTTTAACAACTCCAGCCGAATCCTTTTTTAAACTATCAGCAGATGAAGCATTTTTGGTTCCAGATTGGCAGGAAACAATTCCCATTGCAGCAACAACTGCCAGGCCCGTTAATGATTTTAATTTCATAGAAATGAATATTTGGTTTAGCGTTTCAATTAAGTTTTTAAATATAGGTATATCACTTAATTTTACAAATAAAACGATTTAGAACAATTCAAAACAATATATTGCAGTCTATTTTAGGCGAACCATCATCAATGAGACGATATGTAGAATTGGTGATAACAAAATGTATAAATCAGTTACTTTTTTTGAACCACTGGGGTAAATATTGAAATTACCACACAAAAAAGAACGATAATTTTTCTAACCAAAAACACAAATGATGATTAAAAACTTACTAAACATTGCCTTGCTCTGCTTAACTACAGTAAGCTCTGCACAAAACCCAAACGGGCAATCAACCGCACCTTTACAAAAGCCTGCATTACGTAAAAATCCTTACCTCGAATTGCCACTTGGAGCCATTAAAGCCGAAGGTTGGCTAAAAGAAATGTTGGTACGGCAAAAGACCGGCTCAACCGGAAATCTCGACAAACTCTACCCTTCGGTTATGGGACAGCGCAATGGCTGGTTAGGGGGCGATGGCGACCAATGGGAACGTGGCCCCTACTGGGTTGATGGCTTACTGCCATTGGCTTATATTTTGCAAGACAAGGAATTAATTGCCAAAACCAAACCATGGGTAGAATGGGCCATAAAAAGCCAGCAGCCCGACGGTTATTTTGGCCCCATTAAAGATTATAGCAACGAGCCCGGCCTGCAACGTGACAATAGCCGCGATTGGTGGCCAAAAATGGTGATGCTTAAAATTTTAAAACAATACTACACTGCAACCAATGATAAACGGGTGATTACGCTGATGACGAATTATTTTAAGTATCAGCTGAAAGAGTTGCCATCTAAACCGCTCGACCATTGGTCGTTCTGGGCCAGATACCGCGCCGGCGATAATTTAGCCGTGGTTTATTGGTTGTATAATAAAACCAACGACCAGTTTTTACTAGAACTGGCCGACCTGATCCACCGCCAGACCTTCGATTTTGCCAATGCCTTTGCCGAAGGACAAATGCTTACCCGATTTGGCAGTGTACACGCTGTAAATTTGGCTCAGGGCATGAAAGAGCCTTTGGTTTATTATCAGCAACATCCTGAGCAAAAATATTTAGATGCACTGAAAAAGGGTTTTAAAGACCTCGATAAATACAATGGCTTTGCCAATGGCATGTTTGGCGGCGACGAATCGCTGCACGGCAATAACCCCACACAGGGTTCAGAACTATGCACTGCGGTAGAAATGATGTTTACTTTAGAAACTGCCTTAGAAATTACCGGTGATGTAGATTATGCTGACCGTTTAGAAAAAATTGCCTTTAATGCCCTGCCTGCCCAGGCATCAGATGATTATATGACCAGGCAATATTTTCAGCAAGCCAACCAGGTAATGATCAGCAGGCAAATGCATAATTTCGATGTTAACCACCATGGTACCGATTTATGTTATGGTTTGCTTTCTGGCTACCCTTGCTGTACTTCTAATATGCACCAGGGCTGGCCTAAGTTTACGCAGAACCTCTGGTATGCTACGGCTGATAAAGGTGTGGCGGCTTTAGTGTATTCTCCTAGTGAAGTAAAACTAAAGGTAGCAGATGATAAAGAGATAATCATCAAAGAGGAAACCAATTATCCTTTCGGGGAAGCAATCAAATTTACTTTAACCTTTGCTAAAAAGTCAAAAGCCATTAACTTCCCGTTTCATTTAAGAATACCGGCCTGGTGTAAAGAAGCTACAGTGAAAGTAAATGGCACCACAGTAGAAACTTCAAAAGGCAATGCAATTGTTAAAATTAACCGCGACTGGCAATCGGGCGATGTAGTTGAATTACAATTACCAATGCACATTTTTAAAAACACCTGGTTCGAAAATTCTGTTTCTGTAGAACGAGGTCCAATAACATACGCCTTAAAGATGGGCGAAGCTGTAAAACCGGTTAAAAATACCATCGATCCGATCGATAACGGTGATGCTTTCGATGAAATTCACCCCACTACACCATGGAACTTTGGACTTTTTGATGTCCCGAACAATAAGCTGGAAGAAAAATTCACAGTAGAAAAAGCAGCCCCAGTAAGTAATTACCCCTGGAACCTCGAAAATGCGCCTATCCAGATTAAAACAATGGCCAAACGCATCCCTTCATGGAAATTATACAATGAAATGGCAGGCCCTGTTCCATATAGTATTACCTACCAGCTGGAAACAGCCAAAGAAGCAGAAGAAATTATCCTGGTTCCCTACGGATCGACACGGTTGCGCATTGCACAATTTCCATTGGTGGGCAGATAATCTTTCGCATGATGAAGTAAAATCCGTTAAAACTGATTAATATTGCGACCAATCAAATCCCAGTTATGAATCAACACATTTCAACCGATCGTTACGATAAAATGTTATATCGCCGTTGCGGAAACAGCGGCATTAAATTACCTGCAATTTCGTTGGGTTTATGGCATAATTTCGGACATGTAAACGTTTTTGAAAATAGCAAAAACCTGATATATACAGCCTTTAATAACGGCATTACCCATTTCGACCTGGCCAACAATTATGGTCCGCCTCCAGGCTCGGCCGAAGAAGTTTTTGGCAAAATACTGCATGAGGATTTTAAAGGTTATCGCGACGAGATGATTATTTCGAGCAAAGCCGGTTACACCATGTGGGATGGCCCTTATGGCGATTGGGGTTCGAAAAAATACCTGGTTTCGAGTTTAGATCAGAGCTTAAAAAGGATGAAACTGGATTATGTTGATATTTTTTATCACCACCGCCCGGATCCGGAAACACCGCTCGAAGAAACAATGGCTGCTTTAAGCCTTTTGGTGCAACAAGGAAAAGCCCTTTATGTAGGTATTTCGAACTATCAGGCAGAAGAAGCGGCAGAAGCCATCAAAATTTTAAGAAAAAATGGTACACCATGCCTAATCCACCAGCCCAAATACTCGATGTTTGAACGTTGGGTAGAAGGTGGCCTGCTCGATGTTTTAGAAAGCAATGGTGTGGGTTGCATTCCTTTTTCTCCATTGGCACAAGGCCTGCTTACTGATAAATACCTGCACGGCATTCCCACAGATTCGCGTGTGGCAACAAGTGGTATTTTCTTAAAAGAGAGCAATATTACGCCCGAGAAATTAGCAGTAATTAGTAAACTAAATGAAGTAGCGCAATCGCGCGGACAGAAACTTGCACACATGGCCTTATCGTGGATTCTGAAAGACAAAAGAATTACTACTGTACTAATAGGTGCCAGTAAACCAGAGCAAATAACCGATTCAATTAAAGCTTTGGATAATATTGAATTTAGTGATGCAGAAATAAAGCTGATTGATGAAATATTAAAATAACCTTTAAGTAGCCCTCTAGCCAAACAATGGTTGGAGGGCTTATTAAATTACCTGGCCAAAGGAAGCGTAAAATAAAAAGTAGACCCCTTCCCGTATGTGCTTTCTACCCATATTTTTCCTTTATGGCGGTGTATAATTTCTGCACTCAGGTACAAGCCAATGCCGAAACCAGAAATTGTTTTGGTTTGTGTGCTTTCTACCCGGTAAAAGCGCTCGAAAAGTTTTTCCAGATCATTTTCCTTGATACCAATACCGTTATCGGTCACGCTCACCTGTATCTTGTCGCCCACAATTGCTGATCGCACCACAATAGTACTCCCATGATCCGAATACTTTATCGCATTGCTAATCAGGTTTGAAACCACAGAAGTTAACTTCTCTTTATCAGCATGCGTTATTTTAGCACCGTCAGGAGTGAAATCGATAAAATTAGTGGAATAAATGAATTTTGCATCCCCCACCACATCCGTTATCACCTGCTCAAGGTCGAAATCTGTTTTGTGCAAATGAATTTCTCCCGATTCAAGCCGGGCAACATTCAAAAAAGAGTTGATCATGGTGCTCATTTTCCTTACCTGGAGCTGCACTTTATCTAAAGTATTAACCATAAACTGATCGGAGGAGCTTTTCGATTGCATCAACTGGATATAGGCATTAATTGAAGTTAAAGGCGTTTTCAGTTCATGACTCACCATACTGATAAAATCGTGTTTCTGCTGCTCTTCTTTGATATTGATTAAAACCTGTTCCTGGTCCAGGGCATCGCGCTGCAATTGTGTTTCTTTAATGGCTTGCCTGGCTTTCACCATATCCGTAACATCGCTTGCCGTGTGGATGATGCAATATGGCAGGCCCGATTCATCCTTAATGGCCCGGTATTCGTAAGCATAGTAAGCTGTTTGCAATTTCCCGTCTCGCATGGTTTCTGCCGGAACGGCATCTCCGCTATCGGTTATCCCTGTTAGTAAAACATTCTTTAGCATATTGATAAAGGGCTGGCCTTTCAGTTCAGGAACTGCTTCCTGCAAAGGCTTGCCAATAATAGAGCGGTCTTTGCCCCAAAAAGCAATCATGGCATCGTTGGCCATCTCTATTACAATATCTTCAGAGGTGTAAATAGCCGTAGCATCTTTAGATAACGAAAGAATTTCTAAAAGCTGGGTACTATTTAAAACTCTCGAATGTGCGCTCATGGTTAAAGATTATTTCATTGTTGATTAGTATTTCAATTAATCAGACAACTAATACATTTAAATGTTTGAGCAAGTGCTTAAATACTACCAGTTGGAGTAAGTCTTTCGCGTATTTTCTGTTTTAATACACCGGCAGCGTTTGTATAGCCTCCTTCTGCCCCATCCACAAAATGAATATGCTCATCTTCCAGATCGCGTACATAGCACGACATAATCGACTCGCCACTTACATACAAACCATACAATATTGAATTATCTTGTTCCAGTTTATTCAGTTCATCCTGTAGCGCCAAGCGTTGCTGCGCAGTTCCGGTAATTACCGTATTGATCCGGCCATCTATCACCAGGGTATCCGACATTTCTACCAGTTGTTTCAGGTATTTTTTACCGCTTGCTGTACGTAGATAGATGTAGCTAAACATATTTATCGCCCACGATTTAATAAATTCAAATATCCTGACTTTACCAAAACGGTGTTTCAACTCCTTACCTAAACTGTTAAAACTTGTTTTAAAGATCAGTTTGGGTACCGAAATGGGTTGTCTTTTTTCAGGTGCACCATAAATCTCGTCGAGGTGTTGTACTACCTTGCTAAATACCTCAGCCTGATGCTCGCATTGTTGTGCTACCACAATTAACGTTACTACCTCTTCGCTGTTCTCGGGTGGTTCAATTTTATCCCACCTGCATTGCATGCCACTCAAATCAATATCGTTAGCCGCTACGTCCTGTGTCGCTAGCAGGTAGTTTTCGCCTTTAATCAGCTGTTCGGCATGGGCCAGTCCATCACCTAAAACTATGGGAATTGAAAACGTTTCGCTGCTGCTATACCGGCTAATTTGAAGGTGATGACCAGCTTCATAAATTTCATCAACCGCCATTATACCCGCCCTTAAGTCGAGGTCGAAACCTTTCAGGGTATTTTCGCGGTATTTTAACAATGATTTCATTACCTCCGATACCATATCGGGCGGTACGATAAAAGTTGCACCATCGCCACCAAAGAAAAACGGGATAAGGATATTGGCTTTAAAAGCAATATTAAGTACAGCTACTATACTCCCGGTGGCAATAAGGTTTACATTTTCGTGCTGACCTGCTTTTACAGCCGCCGTAGAGTTTTTAATGTCGGTAATAATTACCTGCCAATCGGCCGGTACTGGTTTAAACAAATTATTGTGAACCAGCAATTGGGCCAAAGCCATTTTATTAACTGGCTGGTTAGCGTAAAAATGATCGGTATTATCTGACATAAAATTGGCTTAACAGGCTAAATATACGGATTTGGAAGCGATCTGTTTTTCAAAAACTGCATTCCTGATAAGTCTTATTTAGAATAAATAAAAATAATTTTGGTAATTATGTACAAAAACATTTCCTTTGCGGCAACTAAGAATTAATCTAAATAAAGATGAGTAAAAAAATTACCCAACTATTAACTTATGTGGTGGTAGTGTTGCTTTTTGCTGGCAATGTTATGGCCCAATCTAAAAACGGATCTATCTCCGGATCGATAAAAACCAGCGATGGTAACCCTGCTGCTTATGTAAGCGTTGGTTTAAAAAATACAACAAAAACTACCCAAACAGACGAAAAAGGAAACTACACCATTAAAAATGTAGCTCCGGGCACTTATACCTTAAAAACATCGGCGGTTGGTGTATCAGCACAAGAAAAACAGGTAACAATTACTGCTGGTCAAAGTACCAGTGCTGATTTTTCTTTAGCACAATCTTCTTCTCAATTAGATGAAATTGCTGTTAATGGTTATAAAACCCCAAACCGTAAACCGGTAAACCTGGGTAAAATCGCCATTGCACCTATGGATTTGCCACAAGCTGTGCAGATTATCGGTAATCAAGTGATCACCGATCAGCAGGTTAATAGTCTTGGCGACGTAATGAAAAACGTTAATGGTGTTACCCTGGGTGCTAATCGCGGTGCTGTTGGCGAGAACTTCTTTGCCAGAGGATACAGCTTAGGGAGCAATAACATTTTCAAAAATGGTGCAAGAACCACTATTGGTGGTAGTCCGGAGGCGAGTACCCTGGAATCTGTAGAAGTTTTAAAGGGAAGTGCTGCCTTGCTTTATGGCGGTGTAACCGGTGGTGCTGTAGTGAACATGGTAACTAAAAAGCCAAAATTTGTAAACGGTGGCGAAGTAAGTATGAGAACCGGTAGTTACGATCAATATAAACCCACTATCGACCTTTACGGACCAATTTCTAAGAAACTTGCTTTCAGAGCGATCGGAACTTACGAAAACGCAGGTAGTTTCAGGGATCATGTAAAATCAAAACGCTTTTACATTAATCCATCATTACTATACAAAATAAGTGATCAGACAGAAGTTTTGGTTCAGGGCGATTACTTAAAAAGCGATTACACCCCTGATTTTGGTGTAGGATCGGTTAACAGCCAGATTGTAGATTTTGGTCGCGATAAATTTATTAATGCACCATGGGCTTATAACAAAACCAATACTACTACAGCACAAGCTAATTTAACGCATAACTTTAACGAAAACTGGAAATTAAGCGCTATCGGATCGTTCCAAGCTTATAACCGTAATTATTACGGATCAGACCGTATTCAAGCCAATACGGCAGGTATTTCGGCGCGGAACCTTTCTAGAGCATTGAGTAAAGAATATACTTACAACCAGCAAATTAATATTAATGGTAGTTTTAGCACTGGAAGCATTAAACATACTTTGTTGTTTGGTGTAGATGCGGATCAATCTAGAGTAACCAGCAATGCATTCGCATATGGTAAAAATGCTCAAGGTGGATACATTACAACTTTCAACTATGGCAACGTTAACGTATTCGACGAATCTACTTATTACGGTTCTGGTATAATGCCTGAAGCATTCAGTACAACAAGGACCCTTGCCCCTATCTACAGATATGGTGCTTTCGTACAGGATTTAATCGAAGTAACAGAACAGTTTAAGGTATTAGCCGGATTGCGTTATACCGACCAGAAAAATGCCAGCTCAAGAGCTTTAAATTTAGAAACAGGCATTACTGCAGGAGGTGCAACCAAATTTGATGATGCGCTTTCACCTAAACTGGGATTAATTTACCAACCCCTTAAAAGTACTTCAATGTATGTAAGTTATGCCAATAACTTCATTCCGAATACTGGTGTGGATATCAACAACAATGCGCTTCAGCCTTCTATGGTTAATCAATACGAAGCTGGCGTTAAAAACGATTTCTTTGGAGGAAAGTTATCAGCTAACGTAACTTATTACAAAATAATCAATAACAACGTAGCTCAGGCAGCTATTCTTCCTGACGGAACAGTAAGTACGGTATTTAAGCAATTAAACGGCGAAACAACAAGTGATGGTTTGGAAGTAGATGTAAACGGAACAATTGCTAAAGGACTTAACTTCTTATTAGGCTATAGCTATAACTTTATGCGCTATACCAATACTGCAGATGTAACCGGAATGATTGAAGATGTACGTTTAGTAGGTACTACCAAAAATACAGCCAATGCAACCTTATTCTATACTTTCCAGGATGGAGCAGTTAAAGGCCTTAAATTGGGTGCATCAGCATTCTACACTGGTAAACGTAATGGCGGTTGGAATGATGCTAAAAATGCGACTGCACTAAGATTAATTCCTTTAAGCGCTTTTACTACGATAGATTTCTCGGCAGGCTATAGCTGGAAAAGATTCTCGCTTCTTGCTAAAGTTTCGAACATCACCAACGAGCTAAACTATTTTGTTCACGAAAACTACAGCGTTAATCCAATAGCGCCACGTCAATTCGTAACTACTTTATCTTATAAATTCTAATTAATTACATTAGTTATAACAGAAAGGGCTGGATTTAATCAAATCCAGCCCTTTTTATTTTCACATAGTTGGAGCCTGCGCGTATATGGTCCACTGCTGCTCTTTATTCCCGCTTTTTCTGCTGAGGATAACCGGCAAATTTACTGTGCCTTTCTTATCGCCTGAAGTTAAATAAAGTTCAGTGCCCTTAAGTTTAATCCAGTAAATATTTTTACCGGCTGGTTCGAAATCAAATTGCTGATTACTGCTTGCCGTGCTAAGGACTTGTTCTTCTAAAGCAGCTGCTGTGGTATCGCCTCCTGCTTTGGGTTGAAATGTTTTACCGGTAAACAGGTTCTTTAACTGGTAGGTGTTGCCCTCAACCGAAATAAAATTCCAGGTCATGCATTTCCAGTTTTGTGGCGGATAAGCTACCAGCGGTGTTCCGTTTTTGTTACTGGCATCTTTAACACGTAAAAGCATACCGGTTTCTACATTTTTAATCGCATACTTGCCTTTTATGGTTTGCCCCGAAACATAACAATGCATCAGGAGCAATAAGCTGCCGGTAATCAGATATCTTCTCATTAGTACTAATTTAGGCAGCAAAAAAGAATTATACAATAATCAGAATTGTTCCGGATTTGAGGAGTTTAAAATAATAGTGGCATTCGCCTTTTCGGTTAATGATTTCAATATCGCATACTTTACCCGATTTCCCGTACTCATCAGCTAAAAAATCACCTATTTTAATACTATCTAACTGACGTATATTGATTGCGGCCCTTTTAATTAACGTAGCGGTTTTTTCCATGAGATTGTCTTTTAGCATACCTACGTAATCGCAAAAGATTTGGATTCGTATGATATAAAAATACCTAAAAATAAGTACAGAAACTACATGAATGTAAATATAATCAGTAATGAACAAGTTCATATACCCTTTTCATATATAAAGCTTCCTCAATCTTAACAAAAAATTCGTGCCACTCCGTTCGTGTAAATACCAGGCTGATATCCGGAAACGGAGTTGACAGGATAACCACTTCTCTCCCGTCAGGTGCGTGTTCCAGAAAATCATCGAAAGCCAGCTTTTTGGTGGCCAGATAAAAGGCATCGAACTGGTCGAATGAAAAGTTCATTAAAACGCCGGCCCGCCAGATGTTTATTACACTGCAATTTCTGCATTGTGCGATTGTAATGTTTTCATTTTGAGCCAGAACCGTAGTTTTATACATAAAATAACCTTTAATATTTGCCGATAGAATTGAACAAATATCACATTATTTAGAATAATTCCAAATAATAAAGTTTAATTTTACTTCATAACCGCGTAAAAAAAATGCCAGATTTACATCTGGCATTTTTTCTATTCTGCGTCGTATATCACAACTTTATCAAAATAAACCCTGAACTCATCTAAAAATGCCTTATGCAAAGGGTGAACCTGATAAACATCGTGTGCGGCTAAATCTTCGAATAACAAAAGTAAACTGAAAGTATAAGTAGTATCTACAACTGCACGCTCGATAGGTGCAGGTACGCCAAGGTGAAAGGTTTTAACTACTTCAATGTTTTCTAAAGTTTGTAAACTGTTGCGAAAAGCCTGTTTTTGCTCTTCAGTGGTATCGGCCTTAAGCCAGAATAAAACGTGGTGTGCAATCATAATATAAATTTTCCCAAATATAAGGAAAGCCGCAACAGTTCAATATTTTTATCAGAAAACCTGTTTAAGGTAAATCATCATTTGGTTAATGCAGCAGCCAGTTCAGCTCCTGTATCTTCGGCATAAGCCATATTGCTTTTTGTGGCATTGTAAATGATCCTCAACCATACCAGAAAGTAGGGTAAGCTGATGATGGCAAGCGATAATGGATGTGCTTTGGCATATACCGGAAACAACAGCAAAGGAAAATTACATGCAATTACGAGCAAAACCGGTAGCAATACCTTTTTCATGGCACGATTGTTTTCGTAAACATACCAGATCCCCACTCCTACAATCGAAATAATAAAGGTGCAATCTTCTGCCCCGGTACTAAACAACACCGGAAACAAGAGTACAGAAGCCAGTATCATTAGCTGGAACTTTGGTTTCGAAAAGCGGGCAATGCGCGTAAAGGGGAGCATAAATATCAATGCCCCGACTGAAATAAAAAGCAGGTTAGGGATTTCGGGCTGGTTTAAAATACGTCTGAAGAAACCCATAATCGAAATATCGATACCACCACCCAAAACATTGATATCATTTTTACCAATGAGTGAGGCTTTCCAATCGAGGTAAGCATGCAGCACAAAGCCCGGCGAAGCAAACAACATGGGGGCTACCAGGATAACGACAGACCAGATGATGAGCCAAAGGATAAACTGGGGTTTCTTTTTAACAAAGAAGAAGAAAACCAGGCCTACTATGCCATAGAGTTTAATAAAAGTACCGAGCACAATAAAAAAGGCCGACCAGATATTGTTTCCTTTATTCAATTGCGTAAAACTTAATATAATGAAGGCTGCTGCACCTGCATTAAACTGCTGGTTTAACATCGATTCGATGAGGCAGGGAATGGCAATATACCCGATAATAACCTTTTTGTCGTCGCTTACCGGCAAGGTTTGGATGGCTTTAAACAACAGGAAGCAGTTAAATAAATTCCAGAACAATAAGCCTATACTGTTTGGCATTAAGGCAAATGGCGCAATTAAAACGCTAAATATGGGCCCGTAATGGTTTGCATCATCATGAAATGCCGGGTAGGCAGCATATAACGAACGTTCGTGAAGCAGATTTCTGAAGGTATTTTCGAAAATGAGGTAATTATTAAAACGGTGTGTAACCCACGAATCGATTACAAAAATGAGTGTAACTAGCACCCATAAAAACAATACGAAGCGGTTTTGCTGATAAAATCTTTTATTGGACAAACCGTCAGGTGAAAAGAGGTTAGAATAATTAGTCATTGTAAAAAATACATTACAATACAATAATATCAAGCAAAAATCACATTTCCAATTATTTTGTAGAGAAAATAATACTCCTTTTAGAAATATTTGACCATTATCAAAAAATATTTTGAGATTGGTTTAGCTTAAATGAAAATTAGCTGACAAAACGCAAAAACCAAATCCTTTTCATGGTGTTTCTATCTTAACCAATTTATAAATCAATGGAATATCAAATGACTTCGATAAATGCCAGGAAAGAATTTATCGACATTGCTGACGAGCAAGACCGCCAGTACTGGGCTACGCGTTTGGGTGTGAGCAGCGAAAAACTAAAATCAGTAGTTAAAGCAATTCAAAGTATGGAATTTTCGAAACTGAAGGATTATTTAATGCTTGAAAAAATTAAGGAAGCCAGTACCTATCAACGTTTTGTAAACCCGCAATAATTGGTGTTCTTGTGAAAATTAAGTCCGAAAAGCCCATTACCGATTGTGCACATCTGATTGATTTGCCCACTACAAAAGCGGTTTTTAACCATAAGGTAAAAGGAAATGCTGTTACTAATCCTAAAGCCTGTATCAGGATTTTGAGTGTTCTTTATCCTAAAAACGGCCTGATTAACCTGCTTTAAAACATTGTTATGCAGAAAAGCCCAGCATTTGCCGGGCCTTGCTGGTTTATGTGCGTTTGTTAAAACGTTAACACTACTTTCCCTACTGTTCGCCCTATTTCAATTTGCTGGTGTGCAGCGGCCATTTCTTCAAATGGAAAAACAGCAGATACATGAGAACGGATAGTTCCATCAGCCAATAATCGGGCTATCTCTTCCATATCCTTACCATCTGGCTTAACTCTTATAGTGTAACCATTTATACCCAGGGCTTTTGCCTTTTCGGTTACGGTTTCATTTAAACCTGAAGGGATACTGATAATGGTACCGCCTTTCTTGATTACTTTTAATGAACGGTCGATATAGTCGCCACCCATCGAATCGAGTACAAAATCAATATCTTTAATCACCTCTTCAAAAGGCTGTGCCTGATAATCGACGTGCTCATCGGCACCTAATTCAAGTACAAAATCGCGGTTTGCAGCCGAGGCCGTACCAATTACATAGGCACCAAGGTGTTTAGCCATTTGTACGGCATAATGCCCCACCCCGCCCGCAGCAGCATGTATTAAAACACGTTGTCCGGCCTGTACATTGGCATGTGTGGTAAGTGCCTGCCATGCAGTTAATGCAGCCAGACTTGCCGCTGCAGCATCATTATGACTTACGTTTTCGGGTTTAATGGCGAGTTCATCTGCTTTGGCCACCACATATTCGGCATAGGTGTTACCCAAGCCTGGAAAAGCCAGCATAGCAAACACCTCATCACCTGTTTTAAACCGGGTTGCTTCTGCTCCAATTTCTGTAATGGTACCCGAAATATCCCAACCTAAAATTACTGGCAACTGATCTTTAATCAAACCTGCAATGCCTTTGCCTGATCTTGTTTTTACATCAACAGGATTAATGCTGATTGCACTTAACTTAATCAATACCTCATTAGCACAGGGTACAGGAATTTGTTTTTCGGTCAATTCGAGGTTTTCTACCCTACCAAAATCTTTTAATATTATCGCTTTCATTTTTTATCTTTAATTAATAATTCAAAATTATACCAATAAAACTAAATATATTGGTACATAATTTCTATAATTTGGTATTTTTGCTTCATGCTAAAAGAAAATCTGTACGAGCCTTTCTCAACTGCGCATCTTATTTTAAACGAATGCCCCAAACAGGCACATAAACATAACTTTTTTGAACTGGTTTTTGTGTTAAATGGCACAGGAAAGCAATGCATCAATAACAGCAGGTTTAATTATCATGCTGAGCACATGTTCCTCATTACCCCCGAAGATTGTCATGAACTGATAATTGAAGAAACTTCCGAGTTGTTTTTCCTGCGTTTTAATGATATCTATTTAAAAAATGGTGGCTTACAAACTGAGAATATTAAACGACTGGAGTACATCCTCCAAAATGCCAACCACCAGCCTGGCTGTATTTTAAAAAACACCCGCGACAAGAAGATTGTGCGTTCGCTTATCCTAAATATTATTGAAGAGCAGGCCGAAAAAGACCTGTACAATAAGGAACTGGTACAACAACTGGTTAATACGCTGATTATTATTGTTGCCCGCAATATTGCCAAATACCTCCCTGAGCAGGCAAATGTAGGTACCGAAGAAAAAGCGATGTATATACTGCAATATGTACAACGTAATATCTATTATCCAGAAAAACTGAGGGCCGATATCATCAGTAATAATTTTAGCATTTCGGAAGCCTATTTGGGCCGGTACTTTAAAAAACATGTCGACGAAACCTTGCAACAGTACATTGCCAATTACAAAACGAAACTTATAGAGCACCGTTTGCAGTTTAGCGATAAACGCTTAAATGAAATTGCAAACGAATTTGGATTTACCGACGAAAGCCATTTCAATAAATTTTTCAGAAAGCAAAAAGGCAATAGTCCGAAGGCATTTAGAAAGCTTGTGCAAAACCCTAGCAAAACATAGTTATGAACTGAAGGGGCTTAAACCTACAGTATTACAGGGTTTTATTTGATAAAATGTTTATATAAACAATTGATGGCTTCGCGGCTAAAGTCGGGAAAACCATCGGTGTAGGTTGCATTAATACCATTGGTGATAATTACAAAGCCGAACTTTTGTTTCGGATTAAAAAACATGGTGCTGTACAATCCGTAAGCAGAGCCGGTATGTCCTTTTAATTTAATGCCTGGAATTAAATTATCAGCACTCCGCAGTGCCAAACCATAACCCTCGTTGGCACTTAAAGCGGTTTGCATTAGCGCTGCACTTCTTTTCGAAATGATGCGAACACCGTTAGCTTTACCATAATTCATGTGCATGATCATATAGGTAGCCAAATCACCTGCCGAAATTTTCATTCCACCGGTTGGCGAAAAAACAGGAGTACTGTAACCCATTACATAACCGGCAATTTCGGTTCTTCGTGGGGCATAAGCAGCTGGTGAGGCGGTATAGATTTTGGTATCGGCATGGTACTCATATAATTTCACAAAACGTGTGCTATCTAACGAATCGACACAGTAACCCGCATAAAGGCCTAATGGCTTTAGTATTTGCTTTTTGATATAACGATCGAACCGCTCGCCCGATTGCTTTTCGAGAATGGTACCAATGAGGTTGAAATTGAGATTGCAATAATCGAATTTTGTGCCCGGCAAATAATCATTATAACATTTGGCCCAGTCTGGATTTTTATCAGGATTAATCACATCGAGGTTCAAATATCCCTGCGAATCGTTTAAACCAGATGTGTGCGACAAAGCCATTTTCAGGGTAATTTTCTGATCAGGAAATTTGGGGTTTCTGATTTTAAAACCAACCAGGTCTCCAAAATCATCATCCAGACTAATTTTTCCGGTCTCAACCAATTGCATGATTGCCGTGGTAGAAAACGATTTTGAAATAGAGGCAATCCTGAAAATATCGTTATTTGCAAGCGGTATTTTGTTATCCAGATCTTTTAAACCAAAAGCCTGAGTGTAAACAACCTTACCCTTTTTAACCACAGCAACAGCAGTACCTACGGCACTGTATTTCTCCATAATCTGTTTCAAATCGGCTTCTACCCCGCTGCTCTGTGCTTTTGATAGTACAGGGATCAACACCAGCAAAAACAGCTGTAATATATGTCTGGGTAAAATCAGTTTCATCGATTCAGGTTATGAAAGAGTTAAAATTATTTCGCGTCGTTTACTTCGAGCCAATGCCCGTCGGGATCTTTAAAGTAAATTTGTTTTACGCCATCAACGCGCAAAGTGATACCTTTCTCCTTACCTGCCCAGTCTTCGAAGTTGATCTTTTTGGTGTTCAACTTTTTTACAAATTCATCAACTGAAAGTACACTGAAACACAAATGCTCGTTCTTATCAAAGTTTTGACTGCCTTTTGCTCCCTGAATTAAATGTAACTGTCCGGCCGGACCCAGGGTAAACCAGGTATGGCGGTTATCGTGAAAAGGCTCAGGAATGATTTTCAGGTTAAAAACACCTTCGTAAAAATCAGTCGATTGCTTTAAATCGCTTACATAAACCGCAATGTGGTTTAGAACAGCGGGAGGATTGTTTTGCGCCATGGCTTTTTGAAAAATAATGGAAAATAGAATAGCGGTGCCCAGGAAAATTTGTTTCATGTTTAAATATGAGACTTATAACTGAATATTTTTAATAAAAGTGATCCCGTCATGGCTTATTTACAAAGGAGGTGCTGGGGAGTGTCAGATGGTAACAGCTGACACCACAATAAAATTTACAAAGATCTTTTACGCTAATCCGTCATTCCCGTGAAAACGGGAATCTTAAAGCATAACATAGCGATCGCTTTACGATTCCCAGTCAAGCTGGGAATGACGGGTTAGGCTTGAGCGGTTCGACTCGATAAATTAAATACTGCATAATCTTCATCCCCCTGCCCCCTTCAAAGGGGGAAATGATCTGCTATAATAGGGAATCGTATAGACAAACTTAACTCCGCTCTGCATTGTCAAACCATGAAATCCGTGGGTTCCGTGCATCCGCGGCTAGATTTAAGCGGGTAAGGCACCTCGACTCCGCTCAGCGTGACAAAAAAAGGCTACTCCAAGAACTGGAGTAGCCTCTACAGATAAGGATTTGACTTGAATATTATGTTATCATGGAAAAAGCTAAGCCTAGTTCCAGCCGCCACCCAGGGCGTGATAAATATCTACTACTGCGTTTAACTGTTGTTTTTTGGTTTCAATCAGTTCCAGTTTCGATTGTAAGGCATCGCGCTGGGTCATTAAAACCTCGAAATAATCTGCTCTCGCTGCCTTAAATAAATCATTAGAAATATCAATTGACTGCGTTAAGGCTGTTACCTGTTTCGATTTCAGATCATAGCTTTTTTGCAGGTTACTGATTTTCGACATTTGATTGGCTACCTCAATGTATCCGTTTAAAATGGTTTTTTCATAATCGAAAACCGCTTGTAACTGTTTAGCATTTGCAGTTAAGTACTCTGCCTTTATGGCGTTGCGGTTAATTAGCGGTCCTGCTAAATCTCCTGCTAAAGAGTAAATCAACGATTCGGGTGTTCTTAGCAAATACGAAGGATTGAAAGCCTGGTAACCGATAGAAGCCGAAATACCTAGCGATGGGTAAAATTGCGCCTTAGCAACCTTTACATCAAGCTTAGCAGCTGCCAGTTCGTATTCTGCCTGTTTAATATCCGGACGGTTAGCCAATAACTGTGCAGGCAATCCGGTTTGTACAGTTGGCGGCACTAAATCAGTAAAATTAGCTTTATCCCTGATGATGGTTTGCGGAAAACGGCCCAACAGGAAATTGATCTTATTTTCAGTTTCGGTAATGTTTTGCTGAATCTCGAATTCAAGGCTCTTAGAACTTAAAACCTCAGCCTCGAATTTACGCACAGCCAATTCGGTAACACGTGTAGCCTGTTTCTGTATTTTCATCAGCTCCAGTGCATTGCTTTGTAGTTCGATGTTCTTTTTCACAATCTCCAGCTGGTTATCGGCGGCCAGTAATTCGTAATAAGAATTAGCTACTTCGGCAATTAAATTGGTGATTACAAAATTCTTACCTTCAACTGTCGACAAATAGTGACTGATGGCTGCTTTTTTCGAATTGCGCAGTTTATGCCAGATATCGGCTTCCCAGTTGGCCTGTAAACCAAACTTATAATCGGGTAATATTTCGGGCACTTCTTTACCGGGTGTAATTTCGGTAGAGGCATCGCCTGCTCCCGAACTGGTGTAACGGCCCACTTTATCAAAACCGGCACCCACACCATAGCTTACACTTGGTAAAAGTTCTCCTTTTTTGGCTTTGATTTCGTTTTTGGCAATCTCAATATCCTGAAGGGTAATGTTTAGCTCCTGGTTATTTTTAAGGGCTGTATCAATCAGGCTGATCAGATTTGGGTCGGTAAAAAACTTACGCCACTGTATACTGGCAGTGCTTACCGTATCCTGCCCGCCATTGTTAAAGGCGGCAGGTACGTTTTTATTTTCGGCACGTTGGGCTACTTCTGGTAACTTACAGGCGGTATATGCAGCGCATATCAACACCAATCCAACGCTTTTATATATATTTTTTCTAAACATTGTTTTCTATTTCTTCTGTTAACGGATGTTCTTCTTCAATTTTAATCAGCTTGTGTTTAGCTGCAATTGTTCCGAATACGTAGTATAAGCCCGGTATTACAATTACCCCAAAGATGGTTCCGAAAAGCATACCACCTGCTGCAGCCGAACCAATGGTACGGTTACCGATTTTACCCGGTCCGCTGGCAATCATTAACGGAATTAAACCTGCAATGAAAGCAAAAGAGGTCATTAAAATTGGGCGGAAACGCACGGTAGCACCTTCCATAGCGGCCTTAAATACCGATGCACCCTGGGCATGCCGCTGTGTAGCGAACTCTACAATCAATACTGCATTTTTACCCAGCAAACCAATAAGCATAACCATGGCTACCTGGGCGTAGATGTTGTTTTCCAATCCCAATAATTTAAGGAATACAAAAGCCCCGAAAATACCCGCAGGTAAAGAAAGGATTACCGAAAGTGGTAAAATGAAACTTTCATATTGTGCCGCAAGTACCAGATAAACGAAGCCCAAACAAATCAGGAAGATGTAGATCGCCTCATTACCTCTCGATACCTCATCTTTAGAAATACCAGCCCAGTCAATACCAAATCCCCTTGGCAATGTTTTCTTGGCTACTTCGGTAATGGCTTTAATGGCTTCGCCCGAGCTGTAACCCGGAGCCGACTGACCACTGATCTCCGAAGCGTTGTACATGTTGTGTCGGGTAATCTCTGAAAGACCATAAACCCTTTGCATCTTGATAAAGGCAGAGAAAGGTACCATTTCATCGCGGTCGTTCTTTACCGATAGCTTCAGGATATCTTCCGGAAGTGCCCTGTATTGTGGCAAAGCCTGCACAATTACTTTATACTGCCTGTCGTATTTAATAAAACTGGTTTCGTAATTACTACCCACAAAAGTAGAAAGCGTATTCATGGCATTATCAATGCTCACGCCTTTTTGCTGCGCAATGTCGTTATCTACATTAAGCATATACTGTGGAAAACTGGCACTGTAGAAAGTAAATACAGATGAAAGTTCTTTCCGTTTATTCAGCTCCTTTACGAAATCGTTAGCAACAGTTTCCATTTTTTTATAGTCGCCGCTACCCGCTTTATCCAGTAAACGAAGTTCGAAACCGCCTGCCGCACCATAACCCGGCACCGCTGGTGGCTGGAAAAACTCGATAGTTGCCCCTGGTATAGATTTAGATTTTTCTTCCAGTTCTTCGATAATCTCTACTGCCGAATGTTTACGTTCGTTCCAGTCTTTCAGGTTAATTAAACAGGTACCCGAGTTAGAGCCCGTACCTTCGGTAAGAATCTCATATCCTGCCAACGAAGAAACAGACTTAACGCCATCAATCTCTTCGCACATTTTCTGCAGTTTTTCAGCAATCTGGTCGGTGCGCTCTAAAGTAGATCCCGGAGGCGTTTGGATAATGGCATAAACCATTCCCTGGTCCTCATTCGGAATAAAGCCTGATGGTACCGTACCACTTAAACCCCAAACACCTAAACAGAAGGCAACCAGCACGCCAAAGGTTAATATTCTGCGGCTTACCACTTTGCTCAGCACAAATTCATATTTACCCGAAAGTTTAGCGAAACCATTGTTAAAGCCATCCAAAAAGCGATCGATCATGGTTTTCTTGCCTTTTTTACCATGGTTATTTTTAAGCATGATGGCACACAAGGCCGGTGTAAGCGTTAAAGCTACGATACCCGAAAGGATAATAGCCGTAGCCATGGTAATAGAGAACTGACGATAAAATATACCTACAGGACCAGACATAAACGCTACCGGAATAAATACCGATGCCATTAAGAAGGTAATGGCAATAATTGCCCCGCCAATCTCTTTCATGGCCTGTTGTGTAGCTTTTAGCACCGAAAGCCTCCTGTCGTGCTCCATCTTGGCATGCACCGCCTCAATTACCACAATGGCATCATCTACTACTACCCCAATGGCGAGCACCAAAGCAAACAAAGTGATTAAGTTGAGCGTAATACCAAAGAACTGCATAAAAACGAAAGTACCAATCAACGATACCGGAACCGCAATTGCCGGGATCAGTGTCGAACGCCAGTCGCCAAGAAACAGGAATACTACTAAGCCTACCAGAATAAAAGCTTCTACCAGCGTATGGATTACCTTTTCTATAGAGGCATCGAGGAATTTAGAAACGTCGTAACTGATTTCGTAATCCAGTCCTTTTGGAAATGAACTGGCTTTAATTTCAGCCATTTTGGCTTTTACATCCTTAATTACCTGGGTGGCATTACTACCATACGATTGCTTTAATACGATTGCGGCAGATGCTTTTCCGTTTAAAGTAGAGTACAAATTATAAGCTGCTGCACTAAAATCTACGTCGGCAACATCTTTTAAACGGAGTAATTCGCCGTTGGCACTTGCCCTGAGTACAATATTCTCGTAACCTTCTTTGGTATTGAAACGACCCGAATATTTCAACACGTATTCGAATGCCTGCGAACGTTTACCAGAGCTTTCACCCGTTTTACCCGGCGAAGCTTCTAAACTCTGTTCATCAAGTGCTTTCATTACCTCATCAACCGAGATTTTATAAGCCTGCATGCGATCGGGCTTTAACCAGATGCGCATCGCATAATCCCTGTCGCCCAAAATATCGGCAAAACCTACCCCATCTACCCTTTTCAGCTCCGAAAGCAGGTTGATATCGGCATAGTTGTACAGGAAATTCTGGTTCATTTTAGGGTCTTTACTGTACAGGTTGATGTACATTAACATGTTAGACTCCTCACGCGTAATCTTTACCCCTTCGCGAACCACCAAAGGAGGAAGTTTATTGGTTACAGCTGCTACCCGGTTTTGCACGTTAAGCGAAGCCTGATTGGGATCGGTACCCAGGTTAAATACCACCTGAATAGAGGCCTCACCATCATTACCGGCATCGGATGCAATATATTTCATTCCGGGTACCCCGTTAAGCGCACGCTCTAAGGGAATAACCACCGATTTAATTAAGAGCTCGTTGTTAGCCCCGGGATACTCGGCCGTAATATTTACTTTAGGCGGCGAAATAGAAGGGAATTGCGTAACAGGCAGGTAGCTAATGGCCAACACCCCCAGAAACACAATAACAAGCGATATTACGATAGAAAGGACTGGCCTTTGTATGAATTTACTAAACATAAAATAAGTATGGAGGATTTAGATTATTCTGTTTTCAGTCTCAATTGTTTCATCACATCCTGAGGCTGCTGGAATTTAAAAGCGATCTTATCATCATCTTTAACTTTCTGTACACCTTCAAGCAGGATTTTATCGTCTACCGTAATGCCATCGCCTACAATGTATAAATCGGGTAAATCGCCTGCTATGGTAATGGCTTTGGAGTGTACTTTATTGTTTTTATCGATCACAAAAACATAGGTTTTATCCTGAATATCGTAGGTAGCTTTTTGTGGGATAACCAATGCATTTTTTAAAGGCACTACCATTTGGATTTTACCGGTTTCGCCGTTTCTAAGCAGGTTATCTGCATTGTTAAACCTGGCCCTAAAGGCAATGTTTCCGGTTTCGTTATCAAATTCACTTTCGATCAGCTCTACCTTGCCTTTGGCTTTAAGCAGTTCGTTATTGGCCAATAACAGGCTAACCTCTTGCTGGCCTTTTACTTTGGCAGCACTCTGGTAGTTAAGATACTCGGGCTCCGATACGTTAAAATAGGCAAACACCTGACTATTATCTGAAAGGCTGGTTAACAATGCCCCCTCATCAACCAAACTCCCTAATTTTAAAGGAATACGATCGATGGTACCATCAAATGGTGCCCTGATTTCGGTATTCGATAAATGAAATTTTGCCAGAGAGGTTTCGGCATTGGCCGATTGCAGTTTAGCTTTGGCCATAGCCAGTTCGTTTTTCGAAACAATATTTTTATCTGAGAGTAATTTGGTGTTTTCGAGTTCGATTTGTGCCGATTTTGTTTCTGCCTGTGCTTTGGCCAGTTCTGACTGTGCTGCCTTAGGCATAATTTTAAACAAAAGCTGACCGGCCTTTACATGCTGACCTTCATCCACATATATATTCTGAAGATAACCCTTCTCCTGGGCTCTTACTTCAATATTCCGCACAGATTTGATTTGCGAAACATATTCTTTGGTAAACGAAGTATCCATTCTGATCGGACTGGTTACCGCATAAGTGGCTACTTCTTCTTTTTCTTCTTTTTTAGATGTACACGCTGTTAGGTAAAGCAAAGCACTCAAACCGAGGCACATTACATTTCTCTTCATCTTGTTTTTTTGACTAGTTATCTGATTTATTTTTTTTCATTAGTTTTCCTTTGCCAACCGGTTTATCATTAATATACTGTTAAACAGCACCATATTGGATCAATAATTCAGGGTTACGCAATGATTTAATTCGATAGCGAAATAAATACAGATTTATGAAGTTTAAATGAAGTTGATCTTCAGAATTGAACTACGCAGCATTAGCTTTTAAGCTAAAAAGAATGGAATGGAGCGACAAATTGGAAATTTGATCGTGATTTCAACCAAAACAAGTTAAAAACAAACGGATTAGATCACTTTTTGACAGAAAACGATTAATAAAAAGGGGATTTTTAATTTTTCGAGCACTTTTCAATCTGAAGATAAAATGTTTTTATTAACTAGAAATTGACAAAAACTTAACTCAACACTTTTTTTTGCGGTAAGCTTATTGCACAGCCTGCTTAATAAACTGCTAGCCAAGCCTGTTAATGCCGAAGCGATTTAATCCATCGTATTTCAGTTATCAAAGCTGCACCTGATTTTATTATAACCGTACCCGACTTTATGATTAACGTACCTGACTTTATGATTAACGTACCCGGTTTTATGATTAACGCACCCGACTTTATTATAATCGTACCGTAATTTATCATACGTACACCTTAAACGACCAACTGCTGAACGTCACTGGTACTGTCTTCTGGTATTTCTTACAGAAAATGATTTCAAATCATAACTAAAAGCCCCAAAAAGCCGAGCAATTTTGGGGCATTATGGGTGCTCAATACAAATTTGGAATACTTAAATTCAGAGCGCGTAGCCTACTCAATCTCTCCTGAATCGCCGGCGAGCGTCAATATTTTTTGTTGTTGCTTATCATCTACCACAAAAGTTTGCTTACCCTTAAAAAGCAGGGCTTTGCGGTTTCCACGGTGCTGATCTACATCCACACCGACCACTTTCCCTCCATAGTATGCCGCAATATTCTGCGCAGTAATGGTATGCCCTACAATGATTTGTTTTACATCAAACTTAATCAAGGTCGAATCAACCGTTGCAATGTTTGTTCTGTTTTTGCCGAAATAACCCCGATACCAAAACGGTCCGCTGGCACTCATAAATAACTTTCCTTCCTCATCAAGCTTTTTCGTTGGTATTCCATAATAGCTACGGCATTTTTCGTTAATGGCTTGTAAGTTGAGACTTAATGCGTTAATTTCGGGCGATATTCCGCCATGCAAAAAGAGCTTATCTCCTATTTTCTCTATTGCATTCTTACTTCTTAGCCATTTACCAATTTCGGTTTCGGGCGAAATTAACTGTGCGTGGCTTAAGCCCAACAGCTTTTCTGAAGCCTGGTATTTTGGTGCAACGTAACGCAGATCTCCGGCCAGGTTCATTACATCGTGGTTACCGAGTAATACATGTACAAAACCTCCTTTACGCCGGGCATCTTCCTCTAGTTTATAAAGGAGCCAAAGGTAAGGCATCACTTCTTTTCCACGGTCGAAAAGATCGCCACAAATTATCAGATGCCCTTTACCGTAGATCCAGTTGTATTTTTTATCAATAACTTTATTGGCAAGCATAAGCGATCTGAAAGCCTCAAATTCGCCTTCAATATCTGAAAGCACCATTAACTTATCTACCGGCTTATATGCAACTGGCTGAACTGCAATATCGGCATGTAGTTTAAAACTAAAATCCCAATCGCTATGCTGGGCAAACCTTACCTGTATAGCCTCATTTCCCGCCAATGTATCGGTTATTACCTCGTTGCTTAACACATAGCTTACTAATATTTTATTTGCCGAACGGGTAACATAAGGCCCATCCTGCTCTACCTGAGCATAAGTATAATTACAAGCAAGAAGCAAGACCGCGGTTAGTGCTTTTCTGTATAAGTTCATTTAGGATTATTTTTAAATGGCATTGCCGGATTATTCGGTCTGGCTCAATATGCGTTCGATTTCACGCAACATCTGATCGGCCAGTTTTTGCTTTGCACCAATTTTAGACAAGTATGCATCGGCAAAAAGCGCATCAAGCTCTTCCATAATAAAGCTATATCTGGCCTTAATTTCCATCAAATCTATCTGTAACGACATCGAAAGCTCCTGCATACCTCAAAACTATGAAATACGGTTTGTAATTTGAAACAATAATGGATAGAATTTTGCAATAGAGTTAAAAAAAACAATACAAAAATTCTGATTTATTACTCTTTTATTATTTGATCACTTTAATATTAAATTATTTAAAGAAATTCCTCTCTTCTATCTAGATCTTTAAAGGGTCAAGATGTTTATTCACTTGTATTTGCTAATTATTAACTTTAATATTAAGATATTTCTTGAATATATTGCTATTTCTAAATTCACTTATCTATAATTGAAAAAAACTATGAAAAGCTTAATTTATCTCTTACCGCTTTTACTTGTGTCGAAAGCTAAACCAGAAACAAGTATTATTCCTCAAAAACAAACTCCACAAGTAGTTTTAGAAAAAAGTGCTTATGCAGTTAAAGATGAACCTTGGAGAAAATCGTACAGTATCAGATTTGTTAACGAAACGGAAAGTGCTGTAACAGTATATGGGCCTACAGCAATTTCTCCTTCTGGCGCCCCAATAGATGCTGTTGTAACAATAGAACCACATAGTGAAGGAATCCTTAACACATCTATCTGGATTCAGGATGCAGAAATAAAAGGTGGGATTGCGTTAAGCTTCACGAGCGATCTAGCATCCTTTCAGATTTATGGCTTTGCTATTTTTACTCAATTTGGTGCCCGCGATTTAAATATTGATCGTCAGTTTCTTATTAATAATTCCGGTTCTACGCCACCGACAATGCATATTGGAAGGTGGATTGAATAAGATGAGGTATTCATCTATTTTTCATTTTCAAAGATTTTTTAATTTGAGAAGAAAATTGGAATAAAACTATAATAGTGAACGACTTAAAACTAAACATAAAAAATAACTTCCAATGCAATAGACCAAAAATTGTTGTATTGGAAGATTTTGGCCTTTTTAATAGTAATAATCCAGTTCACTTTCAAATAAACACAGACCAAATGTATTTTCTTTAGAAATGCTACACCGTGAATATGAACCTCCTGAAATGCTACGCGATACGATCAGGTGTTTTTGGTACAATAAAAGGGAATCGGTAACACCTGAAACTTTTGAGGTTTTGCCCGATGGTTATGCCGAAATTATCTTTCATTTTGGAAACGCCTGCAGTACTATTCAGGACGGAATTTTAGAACCACTTCCATCGCCCTTTATGATGGGACTGCTCAATCGGCCAATTACCTTCCATACCCAAAATTGCTTCGAAATTATTGCTATCAGGTGCTATCCATGGACAGTGTTCGATTTGCTGGGCTTGCCTTCGTGCAAACAACATCTGCATGTACTCGAACATCCGATAGCACATTTACAGTCCATATTGGAGGCACATATCCGCAGCGGCAGAGTAGCAGAAGCGATTAATCAGGTAGAACAATATTTTCTGAAGGCAAAATCGCAAATTGCGGCTAACAGTTTGTTGTTTAAAGCCGGTATTGCCATGCGCGAGGCCAAGGGTACTTTGCCCGTAAGCCAGGTTGCTGCCGCGGCGCATACCACAGTACGTACACTGGAACGCAAGTTTAAACAATCGTCGGGCTATACGGTTAAAGATGTATCGGGACTAATGCGCTTTGAACAGGTTCGCAACCATTTGTGGCTTTACCCTAATGCCAATCTCTCAGGCCTCGCCTATCAACGGGGCTACACCGATCAGGCTCACCTGAGCCGTGATTTTAAACACTACAGTGGTACTACCCCAGCAGCATTTGCCCGAAAAGCGAAACAAGGACAAGCGATAGTTGAAGGCGATTTTGTCGCATTTGTACAAGCCTGATCCGCTGCCATTGCGGAACTTTGTGTTCAAATAATACCAATATGAACACCATACTTCAAAATGATATACCCTTATCTACACCTCCTGTTTACGATGTAATTATTGCAGGTGGAGGACCGGTAGGTCTTTTTCTTGCCTGCGAACTTGCCCTGGCACAATGCACCGTGCTGATACTCGAAAAAGCTGAAAACTCCGATTCTCCGCTAAAACGACTCCCCTTTGGTATGCGCGGACTTTCGGCACCGACCATTGAGACACTTTACCGCCGCGGATTATTGTCGGGACTGGAAATCCATAAGCGCTATAAAAACCCTCATGCCGGACAAGAAAACCGTCAGGCAGGGCATTTTGCCGGGATTCCATTTTATGCTGACCACATTGATGCTTCGAAATGGAAATACCGTTTACCAAGTGCTACAGCTGCCATTATGCTTTCTGAAATGGAGGAACTAGAAACCGTATTAACCAATCGTGCCACAGCACTAGGTGTAAATATCAGGCATGGTCTGGCCATCACCAATTTTCAGCAAACGCATGAAGCGGTAACGGTATTTACAAATGCCCAATCTTTTAAAGCCAAATGGCTGGTAGGTTGCGACGGAAGTCGTAGCCAGGTGCGTAAGGCTGGCGGTTTTGAGTTTGCAGGTACCGAACCTGAATTTACCGGTTACAGTGCACAGGTTGATATTTTAGATCCCGAAAAACTTAAACCAGGCCGTAATGTAACCAACAGAGGCATGTACCTGCAATCTCAGCCCGGCTACCTCATTATACAAGATTTTGATCAAGGTGCATTTCATCAGTCAGCTGCGCCAATAACTGCCCAACATTTGCAGGAGGTACTCCGCCGCATTTCTGATACCGATGTAACTATCAGCGCCCTGCACATTGCCACTACCTGGACTGATCGTGCCCGCCAAACCACTACTTACCGCAATGGCAGGGTGCTTTTAGCAGGCGATGCGGCCCATATCCACGCACCTTTGGGTGGCCAGGGTTTAAACCTGGGGTTGGGCGATGCCATGAACCTGGGCTGGAAACTTGCAGCCACCATTAAAGATGCCGCACCTGAAGGATTACTGGACAGTTATTACACTGAAAGGCACCCCATAGGCATAAAAGTTTTGGAGTGGTCGCGTGCACAGGTGGCTATCATGAAACCCGAACCCCCATCTCAGGCATTGAACGCCATTATGCGCGATCTGATGCACACCCGTGACGGTGCAACTTACATGGCTTCGCGCATTTGGGGCCTTAACCTGCAATACAACCTTGGTGGCGATCACCCGCTGGTAGGTTACAGTGTACCCAACTTCGAATTTGAAGATGGAACAACCATAGGCGAATGGATGCATGATGGCAGGGGAATTTTACTCGATTTTGGTAAGCATGCTTCATTGCAGGCTTTAGCCGAAACTTATGGCCAGCAATTGAAATACCTTTCGGCAAAGGCAAAAGTACAATTGGGCTTAAGTGTTGTACTGGTTCGTCCGGATGGTTTCGTAGCCTGGGCTACTGATGGCGAACCTGATGAAAAATTAATCAGGCAGGCGGCAGAAAAATGGTTTTTCTGATCTCAGACTTTAAAACAGAATTTAAATCTGCTCATCTGTTTCAGAAGAGCAGATTTAACTTCAGGTTTAAGGTAGGCTTAGCCTCCTATCATTACGTTAAATGCGCCTAACAAAATTGTTCCGCCATGTGCGGTTTGGTCGCCCAATCTGGCAGCTGGCATTCCACCAATCATTACCGTAGCAGATCCTTTAACAATGCTATCGGGTGGGCCAACGCAAACCAGCATATCGCCTACCCTGGCTGCTGGTAATTTCCCTATTAATACAGTAGGTTCACCCGGCCCAACAATAGGCCCGCCAACATGTGGTACAGGTACTACGCCCGGGGTCATCATCGGGCATTCGTGAAAATCGGTTAATCTTGCTGCTGGTGGCATATTTCAGTTTTTTTTTTATTTAGTTAATCATAATCATTGCGCTGTTAAGCGTCAGCTCCATTCCACTCTTAATTTGGGCAGTCATCGATCCCATTGCAGAAAACTCAATATCTGCCTGTTGTTTAATGTTCATGCCGCTAATGTCTACATCTCCCGCGCTGGCCTTAACAACTACTTTTTGTTGCCCAGCTATTCTTACTTCCTGATCGGCTTCTATACTGATATTTTTAGGGCTTTTGATACTAATCCCGGCTTCCGACATGGTAATGCTGTTACTGTTTTCGTCGCGGATGGAAACTTCTTTGTCTTTATCATTAAAAATGATTGTATTCTGTGCCGGGGTAGCAATGGTTAAGACCTTATTTTCATCGTCAAATCTGATACTGATATTTGATTTGGACACAAATGCCTTGATTGCATTTTTTTCGTCCGGGCCAAGGCCATTACCAGGGGCTTGCCTTGAATTACTGTACATACTGCCTAAAATTACCGGGCTGCGTGGATCTTCATTTAAGAAACCCAGTACTACCTCATCGCCTACTTCGGGCATAAAAAATGTACCTGCGCCGCTGGTGGCATAAAAGCTGGCCAGCCTTGCCCATATTCCCTGTCCGTTCTGATTAAATATCGGTACATCAACCAAAATGCGGTATTGCAATTCAGGATCATTGTAAATTTGCTTTACGGTGCCGTTAAACAAGCCGCGTCCTGCACTTAGAACACCTGCATCAACGCTGCGATCCGTTTTTTCGATCAACCATTCGGGAGAAAGCCCTACTGAAACTTCTGTAATCCAGTTTCCCTCAGCAATGTTGTGGGTAACGCCCGAAACAAGGTAATCGCCATTAAACCTGTCGCCAAGACCGGTAAGGCTAATAAATTTACCAGGATCGACCAGGGCCGTACCTTGAAATTTAGCTTCGCCTCTTATTCTGGCATAATCAGCCTGCTGCATCTTTGCTTTTGCCCAATTGTTAAGCGATTCATTTTCAATTCGGGCCGTGGTTTGCAATTCATATTCGTTTAAACCAGCTACCTGTGCCAGTGTAGCCGGCGAAATATTACCCGGCCCGTTATAATGGCTTGTTGTTGTTGCGCTGTTAATGCTTTGTGTGGTATAATCCCAGCTGCTGGTTTTTACGCTTTCCAACTGTGTAAGGGCATTCATGTTGGCATTAAACTGTAATAATCCGGTGCCATATCCAACCGTCATCACCGGCTGGGCAAAAGCATCAGGAGCTTTAACCGATACGATGCCGTTTAATGCGGTAACAATCAAGCCATTCATCCCGGCAAGTGATACCATAAAATCCCAATCGGTTAAATTATATTGTACCTGGCTTGGCCAGATTGTGCTGGTTTTGCTCACATCAGCGGTTAATGCCCCATAATTGTTAATGAGCGTGGTTATAATATCGCTGTCTTTTTGTTGTGAGAAAGTAGCATTCTTTTTGCCAACAGTCATTTTTACAGCTTCATCCCTGCATTCAATTACAAGTGCCGAACCAATCACTTCATCAATACGAATCGACTGACCAGTAATTATTCCTGTAAAAATTACCGCATTTGTATTATCGTAACCTGCTTCAATGGTAATCTGGTTACCGGGTACAAAAATGGCCGAAGAACTGATTTCAAAAGTTCCCTCGCCAGCGTTACCATCCAGGATGGTAATTTTTGCAAGCGAAATGCGGTTTACCTTTTTCTCTATTTGTATAGCATATACTTGTACAGTATCGGGAACAAGCTTACCTGCAACCTTAATGCTGTAGGTAGCTAAATCACCTGAGAAACGCTCTGATGTTGTCATTTTATTGAGGGATTGATTTGCTTTAATTAAATGTCAAACCAAATATCAACAAAAGAAACAAAAAGGAATACGCCTGGAGCAACGTATTTTCACCCTTTTTGCAAAGAAAAAAGGACGTAACCGGGCATGGAACAACTCAAAAATTTATATTAATACCTCCATTAAATAGATTGAGGTTTACCAAATGGTATCCAGTTTCACCAGATTGAACCTTTTGTCGGCTTTAATAAAATCTTCCATAATTGCCGCATGGCCTGCCCCAACAATAATTACGATATTTTTATCAGCGGCCGAAACCTGATTCTGGATATTGGCGTACATGATCAGATTGCGTTTATACCAGGCAGCTACCAAATCAGATCCAAAGAAATCGTCAGCTTGATTGATCCTGTTCAGAAAAGAAATGTAGAGCCCTTTGTTCAACTGATACTGTTCCTGCGAGTTGAGGCCGAGCAATACATCTTCCAGTTTTGGCTTACTCAGGCAGGCATTCATAAATACTTCCAGCTGGGTAAGCTTATCCTGGTAACCGCTGTATGTGAAAGAGCGGCTGGCCTGCAGTTTCGGTTTGATCAGATCAAACCGGATAGGCACCTCATCATAATCCATGGCATAAATGCTATCGTTCGCGGCCTTCTTCGCTAACCTAAAACCCAGCTGAAAGGTTTCGTTTTCACTGTAAAACCTTTTATAGAAAGCGTTTAATGTATCAGCATGGTAAAATGGTTTTGCATTTTTGTACAGGGCGTACAAGGCATTTAGTTTATTGTTTTTCGCAGCATCGTATTCTACAAAAACTTTAGCGGGGCGATATTTTTTAATCAGTTTATCCGTAATCCGTTCCAGTCCCTGCTGGTTTTCATCGCTCAAAATATTGCGCTCTTTCATTTTCCCCTCATCAAAACCAGGATTATTAAAATGGTAAATACCGATAAGCACCACATTTGTTTGTTGTTGAGAAAAACCCGATGATGAAAAGAAAAACTACAGCAATAAGTTAATCAGGAATATATTTTTAATGGTTTGCATTTTAATGGGATGATTTAAAATAAGCTTAGTTTCTGTAGATTATTGCAGGGACTTATCTGCACATTACGGCAAGCCATTTCTGACAAATCGCGAAAGTAAAACAAATAAACAATAACTCACAGTATAGAGACATTATTCCAAACGTACAGTTCCAAAGCAGCTGGCAGATTAGGAAACTGTTACAAACTAAGCCTAAAGCATCCGTGTGGCTGTTTTTCAGGCAATAAAATGAAAAAATGATGAAGAAAATTTCGAATTATGATTAATACATTGTTTATTTGTAATAAATATGTTACATTTACTTTGCGGATGAAATTTGAATTCCGGATAACCAAACCTATCTTCATCGAACTAACTACAACTATGAGAAAAGGCATTATTACACACATCGATTTACTATCGGGAAAAGGTTTTATCGAAGACGAAAATCAGCAGGACATTTCGTTTTATCTTAGCGATACTCAGAGCAACCTACGAACCGGAATTTTGATCGAATTTGAAATCGCACTTGACGATAACGGTTTGTTTGCCACAAATGTTCAATCGCTGGTGTTGCAAGAACCCCTCTTAGCCGGATAATGCCTGGCTACTGCATTTATTTTTTTGAAATCACCAGTTATTTACCGGGCCTTGTTTGCTGCTGCAGTTTTTGAATATCAGCTTTGCTTAAAGCATAATCATACATCCTTAATGAAGCCATAAATCCGTTATAATGCTCCCCTTCATCTGATGCGCCGACTATAAATTTCGCCTGCTTAATTGCCGAACTTAAGGTCATATTCTGTGCATTATCTAATATGCCATCTACGTAGATTTTTTCTACCATGCCATCAAAAGTTAATACCAGGTAATGCCATTGGTTAGCTTTGGGCAGCTTGTTGTATTTCATATCGAAATGATAATCGAGATGCCCGGCTGCACCGTAGCCTGCGCTGTTGTAGTACATTGCATTATAGGAATTGGCCAGGCGCATGGCATTTCTGTTGCACCACGACATTAAGCATTCGCCATCTTTAGCCACTTCCGGATTTTTTACCCAGGTAGCTACCGTATACGAACCGTTCCAGGCCAATTGTTGCGGAACGGGTTGATTGGATGTTAAGTAACCCTTACCAAATTTCAGCGCTTTTATCCCTTCTTCATCCTCCTGAATTGGAACCTCCCCTGCACTGTTAAAAACTCCACCCAAAGTACCCTTATTTTGCAGGCTGGAAACCGCTTTGGTGGCAGCAACTTTTGCAACATCCAGATGCAGCAGCATTTCTCTTTTACTATTAATCGCCGGACCTGCTATGGCACTTTTATTCCTTACAGAAAGTGGAATTTCGAAAAGCGAATCGTAAACTTTTAAATTCCATACTGCTGCGTACAAGCCCTGCTTTTCGGTTCCTGTTACCGTTAATTTAATATACCTGGCCTTAACATCACCATCATCAATCATAGGACTCCCGGCTGTACGGTTAGCAGATTTATCCGAAAACACTTTCCAGTTCTTACCATCAGTAGAGTACCTGAGGACATATTGATAATAAAATGTAGGAAATTCGAATTGCATAAATACACGTTTCACCTGTTTTTCTGCACCCAGATCGATAGTTAAATCCTGAGGCAGCAGGTTGCTTCCTGCTTTCCAAAGGGTAGCATTGTTGTTATCGGTAGCTAAGCCAGGCTGATATTCATAATCGCCATTTAAACCTTGCAGGTGATAAGATGACGAAGCACTTGCTGGCTTGTGCTGTGCAAGGTTAAGTGGTGCTTTCTGCTTTGAAGGGCTAATGTAGCCCGTATTTGCCGGAACTACGGCTTTGATTGTTGAATCATTTTCAAAAATCATTTTATCGATACATACCTGCCGCGAAAGCCCGCCACGCGTCATGGGGTAATCGTGCTTGTGGTAAACCATGTAATAATCGTTACCATCCTGCAAAACCGAGTGGTGCCCGGGACCATGCACACTTTGATCGGCATTGGTGCTCAGAATGGGGTTATTGACACCCGGCGTAAATGGCCCGTAAGGTGTATCGGCGTAGGCATAACGCACATTATAGGTTTCATCGTGACAAGATGCACCGGAATACATCAGGATATATTTATTTCCCTTTTTCATCATGTACGCGGCTTCGAAAGGTGCAGGCGTTTGTGCCAAAGGAATGTTTTTCGATTGCTGCATATCTTTCATGCTTTGGGGATTGAGCTCTCCTACCGCATAACCGCCATTATAATGCACCCAGGTACCCCAATAGCCATAAATTTTGCCATCGGTATCGGTAAAAAACTGTGCATCTAATGATGGAAAACCTGCTCTGGGATAGTTATGGGCAATTACAGGTTTATCGTTTTCATCCATTTTTTTCCAGGGTCCAACCGGGGTATCGGATACATAACCATAAATGTTGCAACCCATTTCGCAATTTCCGAAATAGAGGTAATAGCGTCCGTCTTTCTCAATAATATCGGGTGCCCAAAAGTTAACCAGTGGTATGCTGGTAAATGAAGGCACATCCATGGTATAATTGTACCAGTTCTCAAAATCTTTGCTGTACCATACCGTAGGTGCCCCCGAAGCCAGCATAATATTATCAGTAGTGGAATAGATGTAATAGGTATCGCCAAATTTCTTAATGGTGGGGTCGGCAAAATATCCGGGTAACAAGGGATTTAAAGTTGTTTTAACGGCATGCGGTATCATTTGCTGCGCCTGTGTTTTTTCAAGGCCTTTTAACAGGCAGGCAGCAAAAGCCAGTAACACGAACAACCTTAAAAAAAACAGATATTTCTTCTTCATTTTACACCTTGTTAAACAATAAAATTAGCCAGGAGCAACTATTATTTTCCACCTCCGTAAGTTAAAATAGCGTATAGCAGCCCTGCGACTTGATTGTTTTCAAAGATAGATTTGAAATGCCTCCATAGCGTTGATGGATATTAACCTGATGTAACTTGATTTTAACAGAACTGAAAAGAAGTAAGATGACCTTCGGGTTTACGCCAGGCAGGCGATCAAATCAGCCGATGTAAGCCCACTGATTGGATCGCCTTTAATTACGAATTAGCTGCCATTGGTAATGGTAAGCTGTTCGAATGCAATTTCGAGCGACTCAACAGCTATTTCATTCCCTTCCGATTTAAGGTCTGTACTGCTAATTTTTGTTGGCCACGCCTTATCCAGTTGCCACTGCATGGTAATTTTGCCGGCCTCATCAAGCAGCTTAATTAATACCGTTCTTCTTTTAATTGTATTCATGCTGATCGCCGAATGCCAATCCCAGAAAGCATTGTCGTTAACAAAAATCCCTCTTTTCAATGTTACATTACTATAATGTACCAGTCCGGGCATTTTTTCGGTTGAAAATAACGGGCTATTGCTTTTACGGTACTCGATAATTTGACTTTCTGCCTCCAGGCCCGATACTTCCTGAAAGGCTATCCCTTTTAATGTGGTACCTAAATCTACCTCAAACCTGAATTTTGGCAGCGGCCATGCTTCGCCACCGGTTTTTCCATCATTTGCCATAATTGTATATTTTTCTTTTATAAATTAATCCTTCTGCATTTGCTGCTGAAAAGTAAGCACAATAAATTCGGCCGGCCTTACCACTGCTACTTTTACGACAACATTCATAAATCCATTCAAAATATCATCAGCTGTCATGGTAGTTCCCAATCCACAATCAACAGAAAAGGCATCGTTAGTACTCGCCCCCTGCAGCGCTCCTTCTTTCCACAATGAGGTTAAAAAGCTGCCAAGCATTGCCTTTGCCGCTTCCCAGGTATTTTTGTCGTTTGACGAGAAAACATAGGCTCGTAAAGCCAGTTTGCACGACTGTTCAATCATGGTTAAGGTTCTTCTAACCGGGATGTACCGCCAATCCATACTGTTGCCATCTAAGGTACGTGCTCCCCAAACCAAAATACCTAAACCATTGAAAAAACGGATGGCATTGATCGATTTGCCTGAAATGGCATCTACATTCAGCGGTCCTTGCTGGCTTTCTGATAAACGGATTGGTAAAGACACGGCACCTACAATTGAAGTATTGGCCGGTGCCTGCCACACCCCAACCTGATTATCGGTAGTGGTTATTACTCCAGCCATGGCCCCGCTGGTGGGAAGCATATTAGCCTGAGCCAGCAGATGTGTAAGGATTTGCACATAATCCTTACTGGCGTTGCTTAAGGCATTATGATATTGCGCTATTGTTAAAGGTGTTCCAACAGGATTTTCGATGCTTTGCAGGATTTTTGCCACCGTTGGGTTAGGGTTTTGGGGCGAATTGAGTAATGGTGCCAGTTGTTTAACATTGCCACCAAAAAGATTGGTATAATTAACATCTGAATTACCCATTATCGTAGTACCAATAAAAGGATAATAAGCTACACCATAGTTTAAGCCTTGCTGCCCTGTGTTTTCCCTGAATGTTTCAATATCGCTTGTATAGGCTACAGGATCAGGATTGCGCCCTCCAATTAGATCAAAAATACTAATGGCGGTTTGCATAATTTCGCATTGTGCCAGCATGCTTTGCATTAACCGGGCATTTTCAGGTACCGATAATAATGTTGCTTCGGGACATATATACATGGTAGGCTCCTGCTCATGAAGTAAAAGTGCAAGACCGCTTTCCAAATCGGCCAACGATACATTTGGATTTACAATCTGTTGGCCAACATCAATGGGTTTTCCCGATTCTTTGCCATAAGTACCTACCGATACGATGTAAGCATCGCCACCCCCATTCTGATAAAATAGCCTGATACTATTGTACAGATAATAAATGGTATTGGGATCGGGCAAAACGGCATAACAGGTGTTGTTAATGAATAGGTAATCCTGGTTTGCCGGTGTACTATTTTTTTGTTTTACCAGATAATATTGAGGATGATATTGTACCGCCGGGCTGGCTGGAGGAGCCGGATCAGGATAGCCATAGATTGCCATAAAATCGGCAAAACTGCTAATTTTAGTCGCTACATTAGTGTACGATTTACCTTCGTAAAAGGCTTGCGGGGTATAACCTATAAATGCAGGAATTGCCGTAGCTACCTGAACCACACTGTTTGGAAAGGCATTTAGCTCATTGATGTAAACACCCGGAGTTTTAATATTAGATTCGATCATGATAATTTAGCTATGCTGGTTTTACAAGGTTTGATTAAGCACGAATATCAACAAAAAGAAACAGAAAGCCTGCAGCAACACAGCGCGTATTTTCACCCTTTTTTACCTCCATCCAAACCTATATAGCCTCCGATACACACTAGAAAGCCCTGGTCTGAAACTTTTGTTAATATCCTGTAGCCATTAGCTAAAAAAGAAGTATAAAAACACGGGGCTTGTCTTTAATTTTAGCAAAATTTACAAGCAATCCTATTCAGCAGAAATGCCAATAAAAAGATTGTTTATTTGCCATCCCTCAACTCATTAGAATGAAATTATACAAGCTATTCCTCCAGTCGGCGCTATTTATTGCGTTTTTAGCCCATAACAACAGTGTTAAGGCACAAAACGGCGATCAGATATTAGATGGGGTTGGTGAAACAGCCATGAGTGCACGCTATAAATTTAACGGCGATGCCAAAGACTGGTCGCGCAATAACCTGCATGGCAAACTCTTTGGTACCGGAGCCAAATTTGTGAATGATAACCAGTTTGGTCCGGTTTTATCCCTTTCGGGCGAAGCCAATACCTTTATCGCCCTGCCGGCAGCCGTATTAACCGATATGGAATCGATTAGTATCACCGGCTGGATTTATTTACGATCTAACCAGCATGGGCAACGTTTTTTTGATTTTGGGCAAGATGCAGCCAAACATTTTTCTGCAGCCCCGGCAGGCAGCAATACACAGGGTGGCTTCCAGGCTTTTATCAGCACCGAGAAGGGGATTAAAAACGCGAGTTCACCAACTGCAGTAACACTTAACCAGTGGGTAAACCTGGCCATTGTTGTCGATATTCCTTCAAAATCGATCACGACTTACATTAATGGCAAAATAGCTAACGAAACAAAAGATATTCCGCTCGATTTAACAACAGTATTCGGGCAAACATCAAAAGATAAAAACCTGCTTTACATCGGAAAATCGCTTTTACCAAACGATCCTTATTTAAATGCTTTGATCCACGATTTCAGGATTTACCGTGTACCGCTGAGTTACAGACAGGTGGGTTACATTTACCGTAATGCCCTTAAAGGTGGTAGCGAAAGCACCGTAAATACAACAGCGAAAAAGGAAGATAATCTTCAGAAATTTCCGCCAAATATACCACAACTCTACAATACCTATTTAACCAGGGTTGCGGATGTAGCAGTGACTACAACTTTAGGGAATTTACCACGTTTGCCAGCCTACATTGAGGGAACTTACCGCAATGGAAAAAGCGGCCCAAAAGTAAGGGTAATATGGCCTGCTCCAACAGATAATACAGCTGTTTTAAAAGCCGGACAATATACCCTAACTGGTGAGGTACCAGGCACAAACTTAAAAGCAAATGCAGTTGTTACCGTTAAGGAAGCTGGAAAAGCTGTTTTGCCTGCTTTAAAGCTCGAGCCTTTCCATTTAGGCCAGGTTACTTTAAAAACGGATGTGGAAGGCCATGGTACAAATTTTACCAAAAACCGCGATAAGTTTATTGAAACACTGGCGAAAACCGATCCGAATTCCTTTCTGTATATGTTCAGGCATGCTTTTGGGCAAAAACAACCTGAGGGTGCAAAGCCATTGGGCGTGTGGGATAGTGAAGACACTAAATTAAGAGGGCATGCCACTGGGCATTACCTTACCGCTATTGCACAGGCTTATGCGGGTACCGGATATGATGCTGCGCTTCATGCCAACTTTGCGAAAAAAATCGAATACATGGTAAATACCCTTTACGATTTATCGCAATTATCCGGAACAGCACAAAAAGCCGGCGGTCCGTTTGTTGCCGATCCAGCTGCTGTACCCGCAGGGCCCGGAAAGGCCGGCTTTGATTCTGACCTGAGCGGAGCGGGAATCAGAACGGATTACTGGAACTGGGGCAAAGGATTTATCAGTGCTTACCCACCCGATCAGTTTATAATGCTGGAGCAGGGCGCTAAATACGGAGGTCAGAAAAACCAGGTTTGGGCACCTTATTATACCCTGCATAAAATTCTGGCAGGTTTAATAGATGTGTACGAAGTAACAGGCAATAAAAAAGCACTCGAAATTGCCACCAACATGGGCGATTGGGTAAATGCCCGTTTGAGCAAGCTGCCACAAGAAACGCTCATTAAAATGTGGAATACCTACATTGCCGGCGAATATGGCGGCATGAACGAATCGATGGCCCATTTGTACCAGATTACCGGAAAGCCCGAATACCTTAAAACAGCGCAGCTGTTCGATAATGTTAAGGTCTTTTTTGGTGATACCGCACACATTCATGGATTAGCCAAAAACGTTGATATTTTCCGCGGCTTACATGCCAACCAACACATTCCGCAAATTGTAGGCAGCATCGAAATGTATCGTGCATCCAATAACCCTGAATATTATCAAATTGCTGATAACTTCTGGCATAAAATGATTAGCGATTACATGTACAGTATTGGTGGTGTTGCGGGCGCACGTAATCCGGCCAATGCCGAATGTTTTGTTGCCCAGCCGGGTACTTTGTACGAAAACGGATTCTCGGAGGGCGGTCAAAACGAAACCTGTGCCACCTACAACATGCTTAAATTAACCGGCGATCTTTTCCTTTTCGACCAACGGGCCGAATTAATGGATTATTACGAACGTGCCTTATACAACGATATTCTGGCATCAGTAGCCGAAAACAGTCCGGCAAACACTTACCATATTCCGCTAAGACCCGGATCGGTAAAACAATTTGGCAACGCAGATATGACCGGTTTTACCTGTTGTAATGGTACCGCGCTCGAAAGCAGCACCAAGCTGCAGAACTCGATTTACTTTAAAGCTAAAGATGATAAAGCACTGTATGTAAACCTGTTTATCCCTTCTGTTTTGGATTGGACTTCACGTAAGGTAAAAATAACGCAAACTACTGATTTCCCGAGAGCAGACCATACCCGCCTCAGCATTCAGGGAAGTGGAAAATTTGAGGTGAATGTACGTGTACCGGGTTGGGCTACCAAAGGTTTTTTAGTGAAGATAAATGGGGTAGCACAAAAAATTGCGGCTAAACCGGGTACTTATCTAAGCTTAAACCGCAACTGGAAAGATGGCGATATTATTGAACTGAAAATGCCTTTTACCTTTCACCTCGATCCTGTAATGGATCAACAAAACATTGCCAGCCTATTTTACGGACCGGTATTGCTTGCTGCCCAGGAGCCTGAGGCCAGAAAAGACTGGCGCAAAGTAACCCTCGATGCCAGCGACATCAGCAAATCTATAAAAGGCGATCCTGCTCAATTACAATTCAACATTGATGGCGTAAACTTTAAACCATTTTATGATACTTATGGCAGGCATTCAGTTTATTTAGATGTTACTTTAAAGTAAAACATGGAGGGGTGTTGGTTTATTTGTTCATTGGTCATTGGTTTATTAGTCAATAGTCCATGGTTGATAGCCCAACCCAACTGTAAACTGATAACTGAAAATTGTTTATTCGTTCATTGGTCAATGGCTGATGGTTTATGGCCGATTTGTTCATTAGCTCATTGGTTCATTTGTGCCAATCCCTTTTACCATACATCTTGATTGATAATTGGGTATTGCATATTGGTTATTTACTCCCTCTGCCATTACCTTTAAAATTGTTACATAGACCGGGATAGCGTAAAAACATAATTTCCATCGATTGAAATTAAAATATGGCTTCATTGCAAAGCTGTGTAACGAAGCTGGTTTAGTCTGTGGCTATCAATTTTAGTTGCGTTTTGCTATATTCAACGCCATAACCAACATATAATATGAGCGATAGTAATTATTCCAGAAGAAAGTTTTTAACACAGGCCTTACTGGCTTCGGCCGCGGTGGCTGCACCAGGTTTTCTATTTGCCAAGGGTCAACCTATTCCCCGTTTTGCAGCGGGAGAAAAAGTAAACCTGGCTTGTATCGGCATTGGGAATCGCGGTGGCGAAATTATTCGTGAACTTTACAACACCGGATTAGCCAATATTGTTGCTTTATGCGATGTAGATATGGAAGCGCCACACACGCTGCCTATCTTAAAAATGTTCCCAAATGTGCCCCGTTTTAAAGATTTCAGACAGATGTTCGATAAAATGGGCAACCAGATTGAAGCTGTTTCTGTTGGTACGCCCGATTTTTCGCATTTCCCGATTACCATGATGGCCATAGGTTTGGGTAAGCACGTATATGTTGAAAAACCAATGGCCCGCACTTTCAACGAAGTTGAATTAATGATGAAAGCCGCTAAGAAAAACCGCAAAGTGGTAACTCAAATGGGTAACCAGGGGCATTCTGAAGCCAATTATTTTCAATATAAAGCCTGGGTAGATGCCGGGATTATTAAAGATGTTACCGCCATTACCGCACACATGAATTCTCCACGCCGCTGGCACGGCTGGAACCCCAAAATTACGGCTTTCCCGCCGGCAGAAACTCCGCCATCAACACTCGACTGGAATATCTGGCAAATGCAAACCCAGGGCCATGAATTTAACAAGGATTTCGTAAATGGCCAATGGCGCTGCTGGTTCGATTTTGGTATGGGTGCTTTGGGCGATTGGGGTGCACATATCCTCGATACTTCACACCAGTTCCTCGATCTTGGCCTGCCTTATGAAGTTGATCCGGTTAAATTAGAAGGCCACAATAACTTCTTTTATCCGATGTCTACAACCCTATCGTTCAAATTCCCTAAACGTGGCAGTATGCCTCCCTTAGAGATAAAATGGTATGATGGTATCGATAATCTTCCACCTATACCTGCAGGTTATGGGGTACAAGGCCTCGACCCAAATATCCCGCCACCAAGCAACGGCGCAGCTACCACTGCTAAACTAAATCCGGGCAAGATTATTTATGGCAAAGATTTAACTTTTAAAGGTGGTTCGCATGGCAGTACTTTGTCTATCATTCCCGAAGAAAAGGCAAAAGCAATGGCTTCCAGCTTGCCAGTTGTGCCACCAAGTCCGTCAAACCACTTTGCCAATTTCTTAAAAGCTTGTAAAGGTGAAGAGAAAACACGTTCATCTTTCGATATTGCTGGGCCGTTAAGTCAGGTATTTTGCCTGGGCGTACTTGCCCAATGGACAGGTGAAAAAATTGTGTTCGACAGAAAAAAGAAAATAATTACCAGCAGTAAAAATGCAAACGAATTGCTAATTGGCCCACCACCACGCCAGGGATGGGAACAATATTACAAAGTATAATTGCTAAGTATTAAAAATAGAAAAGCCTTTAAATCTTGCGATTTAAAGGCTTTTCTATTTTGTTTATCTACTCAGAAAACCATGCATTTAACTATTATAAACCTGCAATGGTTGTTTCATTTAATCGCTTATTATAAACTTTGAGCCCTGAAACCAAACCATAGCTGCCTTTATTTGCATCTCCAATATAATTTAAAGGAAATACCAGCGTTTGCATGCGGCTTATTTTACCTTCGGTATTGGTAAAGCTGATTTTCTTACCTTCCATTTTTTGAATCAGCTTTCCGTCTACGTAAATCCAGGTGCCTTTTTCATTTCCGGTAATGACAAGCTTATAAGTCTTATCAGCAGCAAAAGTAAAATCGAAAACATCGGTATAATTTTCGCGGCTAAAACCCAATTTTAAACCATCCTGATTAAGCAGGTAAACATTTGCATTTTCAGATTTAAACAAGGAAACACTATCCTGACTTGTTGCCGGCGTGTGCAAAGTGAAGGCAACACTATAAGGATAGCCAATTTCTTTTAAAGGTAACTGAAAAGGTTTGGCTTGTTTTGTGGCCAAAGGATGCTGATAAACCAATGAATCTGTACCAACGGTGCGCACAACAGCACGCATATTTAAACCAGGACCTTCGCCAATAGCTGTAGCATTTTTAGCGAAGTTAGTCCAGTTGGATTGATTGGTTTTACCCGTCCACATTTTCTCTGCCAGTACCTGCATGGCCGGAAAAGACCTTTGATGTACATCTTTCATGGTAATTCCGTTTCCTACATGATCGTTCCATACGGCAAACATGCCGCCCCTGATTTTGGGATGCCCCATCAGGAATACAGCATTTCCGATCTGATTAGGTTCCCAGCTATCGTAAAGACGCTTAACATTCAGAAAATCGTAATAATAACCAGCGGCTGGCACAATATAAAGCCATCCATCGGGTGTACTGATCTGATCGTAGCCCAGGCGTACCATTTCTTTAGGCTCTGCGTAGCCATTGTACCAGGCATTCATGGTAACATCATCGGCAGTTACAGGTGTTGTGCCCTGCGCATGGGTTAAAGCGCCCCATAAGCGTACCCTTTTCCCAAAGCTTTTTACATAGCGGATATAATGATCGGTAAACTCCCTGAAGCGTTCTGACTCCTTTTTAGCATACTCATCAGTGCCAATATGCACTTCGGCACCCACAAAAACAGGATCTTTTCCGCTGATGTATTCTTTAAAAACATTGTCGATAACCTCGTAAGTTTTGGAATTAGCGATATCTAAATGATCCATTCCGTAGGCTTTACTGCCAATTTCCGGAAATACTTTGGTGAAGGCCAGCGAGTGGGCAGGCACATCAATTTCAGGTATAATGCGGATCCCGTACAATTGTGCCGTTTTCTGCAACTCCCTGAAATCGGCTTTGGTGTAATAGCCATCCTTAGCCGTTAAAGCCGGATATGTGCTGCTTTCCAGTCGAAATGCCGAATAGGTTTTATTCCAATCGTCGCCAAAAAACTGTTTAAAGCCATTATCATTCAAATGGATATGAAAATCGCCCATTTTATAATAGGCCATCATTTTGACATAATGTTTCAGGAAATCGAGCGTAAAAAATTTACGTCCCACATCCAATACAAAGCCCCTTACCTCGTATTTGGGATAATCGTGTGTTATACCTTTAACAATCTGGCTGTGCGCCGGATCTTGCTCCAGCAATTGCAAAATGGTTCTGGTAGCCCAAAACGCCCCTTTATAATACGGAGCATTAATTTGAAGGGTTTGATCGATATTAAGTGTATATCCCTCTTCTCCTAAATTTTGCTGTGCCGCATCCATATTGAGCACAATATCTCCAGTTTTTGCCTTACCACTGGCAATACTTAGGGCGCTAAAGCCGGTTAATTGCTTCAGGTCTTTCAGTAAAATTTCGGCGGCTGGTGTTAACAGCTTTTTAGCCTTTTGGTTTATGATGATCCTGCTGTTTGCCAGCAATTTGAAGTGTCCGCTGCCTCCCTTCCACTCCTGCAGTGATGGAATTACAAAAGGTTGTGGATTTTCACCGGTTTGCGGACGATATTTCCCTGTTACTTTAACGGTTTGCGGAAATTCGTAAGCGCGGTTATTTTGCGTATTCCTTAACCTTAATACCAGCTGAACTTCGCAATCGGTTAAGGGTTGATAAACTTTCCCCTTTAAATCGATTACAGGTTTTCTGCTCGAACCATAGAGCGAAAGCACATAGCCTGAAGCCGGTTTCGGCAATACGAACTGGTGGGTACCCGATGCCAGTTGATCGCTTATTGTTAAACCGGAAATTACAGCTTTAAATGCGGCAGTATCGGCAGCCGTTAGTTTTGCTTCTTCCTGAGCATAGGCTCCGGTACCTGTAAATAGTGCACAAATCAGCGCCCCTGTTATTTTCATGGCGCTGATTTGTTTATGTAGATTTGTATTAAATTTCATAGATTATAGTTATAGGGCAGAATGTTTGCTATTGGTTAGGCCTTCAATTACAAACCAGGTATAGCTTTCGGGTGCGATGCTGAAAGTGAGATCAATGGTGTAATCCCTGTTTAACTTGTAGTTTTTGAAGCTGCCTTCTTTTTCTTTAACCCTCGCAATATCGCTTAAGCCGGTATAATACAAGGGCACTTTAATGGTTCTAACTATTTTTTCTTTTGTTGGATTGTACAGCATCATCAGGCCTTTATCTTTCTGATCGGGGTTAACATGCAATATACCATCCCAATCGCGGCCATCGGCGCGGCGTAAATGGATTATATCCGAATTGAGGATATTCCGGTATTTTTTGTACCAGTTAATTACATTTATAACGGTTTGTTTGGTTTCTTCGGTATCATACAATCGCGGACCACGGTAACAAGCCTGCACTCCTGCCCCATAATACTGCATCATTAATTGCTCGTAATCTTTTAAATGTTCGGCCAGCGGCTCTAATGTTGCTGCGCTGCCGCCACCCTGGTATTGGGTAAGTGGTACAAAACCCCAGCCCATTGATGGTGTTTTTATCCAGGTTGCATCGTAAATATTCTGGCGGTTAAGCACTTTTTGATGGTCTCTTGGCAATGAAAAATTCACCTCCCTGTAACCTAAGGCAATTTTATGGGTTCCATCTAAGAAGTACCAGTCGGGTGCATTAATGTAAACCCCTTTTTCGTTTAACCAGGTGTACAATTCTTTCTGGATCTCCATTTGTTTCCATTGCGAATCGTCTAAACCTGTATGCCCGGGGTGTGTGGTTGAGGCACAAACATCGCCAGGATAAGGGCCGTCATTTTCCCAGATATCGAAACCAGTTTGGGTATAGAAATTCTTGATGTTATCTCTGTACCAAAGTCCCCATTTACTACCAAAACAAGGTGCATGACCAAAAAAGGCACCACCAGGTTTACCTGTTTTAGGATCAACTACATCATTATCAGAACTAATACTGCGTGAGCTAAATAAAGAATAACCGCCAATTTTAATGTTTTTACTGTGGGCATAATCGGCAAGTGTTTTCCATCTTTTAAGGTTTACCTGTGTAGTATCTTCCATATTTAAATTGCTGCCGAAACTAATAATTAAAGCTTCGTAACCCGTTGCTGCACATTGATCGATGGCGGTGCGCACCTGGTTTTCATTCCTGGCCACCAAATGCATAAATATCGGATTGGCAGAAGTCCATGGGGCTACTGTACGGTACATTTTACGAACAGCCAGGCCACGACTTTCCCGGTCGTCTTTGTTCATTAGCAATTCGTGTGTGCGTATGGAGTTTAGCGTTGCGCCGGCTTTTAATTCAATTCCTCTGGCTTTTTCGGGGTAAATTTCTACCAGCACTGGTGTTTGGTAGCGGTAATGTACCTGAGAAGTATAAGTTGAATCGGGCTTCCAGTGTGTGGTTTGATCGCTGTTGGCATAATTCATGGAGTTATTAAATGCGTAATTGGTTTCAAAATATATTCCGCTGGGTTTCTTCATGATTTCGAAACTCCCTTCTACCGAGCTTTCTTCTTCAACCATGCCTAAAACCTCATTCACCACCTGATCTATTATAAATTGCCTGTTTCCTTTATTCTCTACTTTTAACGATTTCACAATTAAAGGAATACCATCGTAAATTTCGTAAACCACAGTCACTTCCAGCCCGCTAAGCTCTTCTGTTTGTGGCTTGTACAAAAAAGAAACGGTTTTACCTGTTGCAGGTTTGGCAGCCAATGACCAAAAGCGGCTACTGTTCCATTTCATGCGGGAAGTGATTGGCTTAACATCATAAGATACATATTTAAAATCGGTAGTACCCGCTTTAAATCCATCTACCCACACTGGCAATAAATAAGCTTTTTCGGTTTGGCCGGTCAACCCACCAATATTATAGGTTTTACCATTGATGGTTAAACGTGCTTCTTCCCTCACCGAACGTAACAATTGCTGCCCTGTGCTTAAATTGGTATAATCAGTACAGGCCAGATTAGGCGAAAGCCTGAATACGCGTTTTACAAGTCCGTTTTGTAAAACAATATCTTTCCCGTTGGTACTTTTAGTCACCTCTGCTTTTGCCGAAATTGGTTTAACCAGCCAATCAGGGCCTGACATAGTTTGTGTAAACGCCCTTTGCGTACCGCAAAAGATCAGTGGCGTTAACAATAGAATTTGTAATTTTCTAAGTTTCATTTTGTTGTGTTGTTTGTTGTTTCAAATAAATTTATAGTACTGCTGCTATTAAAATATTTATTGCTTACGCGGAGAAATATCGGGCTGCCGAAGGGCTATATATTTGGTTAATCAAATAGCGTTTTTTTATTGATTTGAATGTTTAATTATTTCGTCAAATCATTAAGCGATATTGGCATCAGCCATTTTATCTCATAAAATTGATCGTTGAGACTTAAGAAAATTAAAATTGAAGCAACTGGAAATGTGCATGATATTAAAATATCTCTGACCAAAATCATTTACAGTTTCTTTTTTCCACAGGCTGTGTACAATTTTTTCAACTTGCCTTTAGCTCCAATTTATATCTTAGCTTAAAATTAACGACATGAGCCAGATTACAAGCGTAGAAGACTATAGAAAAGCATTATTAAGGATTAATCAGCTGATGAATAAAGGCAGTCAAAAGATTTCCTGCGAAGAAATGACTGAGATTACTACATTGAGAAGAATGGCAACAAATTACGAGAAGATGCGCTATGATTATAGCCAGCAAATAGCAAAAAGTGAAAGCGAAATCAGCCAGCTATAAAAATACCTGCACAAAGAAAAACAGACTGAAAGCTTATCAAGCAATCAGTCTGAAAAGAAGCTTAAAATATCAAATCACACTATAGCTCCGTGTGCTCTTCAAACCTTCCGGTTCCCTCTTTGATATTGATTTTATACACGATTATATTTTGATGTGCTCCTGCATCAATTCCATGCGAAGTTTCCTGCGAAGGCCGGTAAGTGAGCGGCATAATCCGGTGAATAATACCCTGCATGGCTTGTTGTCTTTCTTCGCCCTGCAGTTCTTTAAAAGTGCCCCATAAAATCACACTTTTCCACTTAAAGATATCTGCAATCTGGTCGACCTGGAAACATACCCGTGGATCTGCACGCAGCATATCGATTTTTTTACCGGGTCCGGAATGTGCGTAAATAGCGTTGTTCCGATACACATAATTAATAGGAACAATGTATGTTTCACCATCCTGATGGCATCCTAATCTGCCAATCACCTGGCTTTCCAGCAGGGAAATGATTTCCCCTTTATTTAAATCACCTAGCATAACAATTCCTTTTAAATGGTAAATTCTATGATTGAATTAAAGTCTCCTCTCTATTAGCGCCTTTTGCGAAAAAGCCAATCTAAAGGCTGTAAAACAAAGTTCATTTATTCGGAACAGAAATAAAATGACGATGATCATTATAAAAAGTAACACAAAATGCATAAAACCTGACAGGTAATATTGTGCTATCAAATTAATCGGATATAGGCTACAAATTATAAAAAATGAAGCTATGTACCAAACACACACAAAGCATAAAGTCGGATTTGTACAGAAAAAAGTCTTATTAGGCTAAATTTTATGGGGGTTTGCTGTTGTAATTTTGGCTATAACCAAATTAATCAATGTTCATTGTAAATAATAGCCACGCAACCAAACAAATCTGTTTTCTGTAACCAAAAGTAACTTTACATTAATAAACTAACCAAATACCAGTTGATTCTGGTGCTTCATTTTTTGATTGAACTCCGATTTATAAATAACCAATTATGAGAAAAATTTTAATAATCCTTTCTATTTGCGCCTGTAACATCTTGGTCAAAGCGCAGCAAAACCAACAAAAAAGCCTGCAACAACTTCAATCAGACTTTGTCGACTTGCGTTTTGGTGTAATGATGCACTTTAACATGGGTACTTTTACAGACGAAGAGTGGGCAAACCCAAATCAAGATCCCCAAAAGTTCGATCCTAAAAAACTTGATTGCAACCAATGGGCTAAAGCATGCAAATCGGCTGGTATGACATACGGTATATTAACTACCAAACATCATGATGGCTTTTGCTTGTGGGACTCAAAATATACAGAATATGATATTGGCAATAGTCCTGCAAAGCGGGATGTAGTGGCCGAATATGTAAAGGCATTCCGCAGTCAGGGATTAAAACCTTGCTTGTATTTTTCAATGTGGGACAGGCATAATGGTATAGAAAACGGAGGTACAAAACAGGAAGAATTTGTAATGAACCAGTTAACAGAGCTCCTTACCAATTATGGAGAAATTCCGCTTATTATTTTCGATGGCTGGAACTGGAAAATGGGGCATAAAGCCATTTCATATCAACGTATTTATGATCACGTTAAAAAATTGCAGCCCAATTGTCTGATCAGCGAGCACAATGGCAATGGTGTATTACAAACTGACATCATCTACTATGAAGGTCCAAAAGGCGTATATCCGCCCGGAAACAACATTTATGCCTCGCAAATGGCACTTACATTAACCAACGGATGGTTCTGGCATCCGAGTTCGCCAAAAAATGTAAAAAGCGTAAACTTTACCCTGGATAAACTACAAAGAGTAGTTCCATTGTATTGCAATTACATGATTAACATCGGACCAAACCGCGATGGTCTTTTTGATGAGGAAGTTGTTGCACACCTCAAAGCGATTGGCAAATTGTGGAAACCATCCCAAAGACAAGCACTGCCACAACAACTACCTGTACCACGCTCCTACCTCGAGATAAAAAATATCACATCTTCAGCCGGAAAGGCATTTATTGAGCCTGAAGGTCCGGCTAAAACCGGATCGCCAATTAGTGCCTTGCTCAATCAAAACACAGCTTCTGTTACCATTGATGGTGTAAGCGATTTAGTTGGCGACCGTGGCGGTTTTGCGGCCTTTCAAACCTATTGGAAATTCGCTCCTGAAAAAGAACGCTACCTGATTCTCGACCTCGGCACTGAACAGACCTTCAGCAAGTTTTACTACTTACCTACCCAGCTGAAAGGTTACAGTGGTATTATTACCCAATACCAGTTATTTGTTTCTACAGATAACCAGAACTTTCGGGAGATTACCAGCGATAGCTGGAGAAAAACTACGGATTTAAAAATTACCAGTTTTCCTGCAGTTAGTGCGAGATATGTTAAACTGCAAATTTTAACATCAGTTGAAGATGCAACAATCAGCGAGGTTGGTGTGGGCAACTAGTTGCTTACTTCTGCCATAGTAAAATAATAAAAACAAATAATTGTCCTGATTAACATGCCCCGGCCTAAAGTAAGGGGCATTATTAAACTACTCAGGGTAATTACTGATAATCACTATTGGAACGAAATATGAATAAAAGACAATGCTTCGCTCTTGATCTTAAAGAAGATCCATTGCTTATTGCCGAATACGATTTTTGGCATAAAAGTGCAAACGGATGGCCTGAAATCCGAAAAAGCATCATCGATAATAAAATACTGGATATGCAGATTTACCGTACTGGTAATCGGCTGTTTATGATCATGGAAACCAGCATCGATTTCAACATTGAAGAAAAGGCTGTACAAGATGCTGCTAACCCCAAGGTACAGGAATGGGAACAACTGATGTGGAAATTCCAACAACCCTTGCCCTGGGCCAAAGAAGGAGAAAAATGGGTATCAATGGCACTAATCTTTCAACTTTAACACTATGATACAAACCAACAAACAACAATTTGCTTTCGTGCTAATCACTTCATTGTTCTTTTTATGGGGTTTTGCATTAAATCTTAACCCAATACTGATTCCACATCTAAAAAAAGCGTGTCAGTTAACAGATAGCCAATCGGCACTGATAGATTCAGCATCATACATTGCTTATTTTTTATTGGCTATCCCGGCTGGTAAGTTTATGCAGAAATATGGCTACAAAGGCGGAATTATTGTCGGACTCCTCCTATTCGCCGGTGCATTTTTATTTTATCCGGCAGCAGTTAACCGGCAGTACAGCTTCTTTCTATTTGCCATTTTCGTAATAGCCAGCGGACTTACCTTTCTTGAAACCGCTGCCAATCCCTATATTACCATTTTGGGGAACCCTGCCACGGCAACACAAAGGCTCAATTTTGCACAATCATTTAACGGACTTGCGGCTTTCCTGGCTCCATTGTTGGGTGGTATATTCATCCTTTCCGGAAAAACATTAAGCAAGGCTCAGGAAAAGCCATGAGCCTGCCGGAATTAAACAATTACCTCGACCTCGAAGCATCATCTGTAAGGCTACCCTTTATTTTAATCGGAATAGTGGTATCGCTGATCGTAATCCTGCTGTGGAAAACCAAACTCCCGGATATAAAAGAAGAGGAAAACGAATCGGACAAAGATGGCAGTATATTGAAGGAGAAAAACTTGGTTCTTGGCGTTGTTGCACAGTTTTTCTATGTGGGTGCCCAGGTATGCGTAAGTAGTTTTTTTATCCGCTTCTCTGAGCGTGTGGCAGGCATTGAAGAGAAATCTGCAGCCTACTTTCTCTCGGGTGCATTGCTGGGCTTTATGCTTGGCAGATTCGTTGGTACCGCGCTAATGCGATTGATAAGCCCGGCAAAATTGCTGGCACTCTACAGCATACTGAATATTCTGTTACTGATTACCGCTGCCTTTGTAACAGGTAAAACAGCAGTTTATGCGCTTATCGGGGTAGAGTTTTTTATGTCGATCATGTTTCCAACGATATTTTCACTGGCCATTCTGGGCTTAGGAAGTAAAACCAAGCAGGGCTCTTCCCTATTGATCATGTCGATTGTTGGCGGTGCAATTTTTCCGGTGATAATGGGTGCCGTTTCTGATGCCAGCAATATCCAGAAAGCTTATTTAGTTCCTGCAAGCTGTTTCTTTATCATTTTCTATTTCGCCATTAAAAATTTGAATGCAGGTAAAATTACACTAAGCACTTCACATTAATATAAATCCAGTAGTATGACATTCGATTTTCCAAAAGTAATTTTTGGCACCAGTTCCCTCGGTAACCTGTATACAGCGCTTACCATCGAACAAAAAAGAGAAATTGTATATCAGATTTTCAAACATGCCCCGCGTCCACTCATTTTTGATTCAGCAGGAAAGTATGGAGCAGGGCTTGCACTCGAAGCCCTGGCCGAATGTTTGGAGGGTTTGCACATCGATCCTGCAGATGTAGTGATTAGTAATAAACTGGGCTGGTACAGAACGCCGCTGCAAACGCCTGAACCAACCTTTGAGCCAGGTGTATGGCGCGATTTGAAACACGATGCCGTACAAAAAATCAGTTATCAGGGGATTATCGACTGTTTTGAGCAGGGCAACTCGCTTTTGGAAAAATACAAACCCAAAATGGTTTCTGTGCACGATTGCGATGAATACCTCGCTACGGCGCAATCTCCCGAACATAAGCAAGAACTTTATAATGATATCATAGCAGCTTACCGGGCTTTACAAGACCTGAAAAAAGAGCACAATATCTTAATCGGTGTGGGCGCAAAAAGCTGGAGCGCCATCAAAAAAGTAGCGGAATATGTAAAGCTTGATTGGGTAATGTTTGCCAACAGCATGACCATTAAAAGCCATCCGGCTGAGCTCATTAAATTTATGCAAGATCTGAATCAAAAAGGGGTCAAAATCATTAATTCAGCAGTATTTCATGCCGGTTTTCTTACAGGTGGAGACTATTACGATTATAAGCTGGTAAAAGATTCGGAAGAAGATTTGAAACTCATTAAATGGCGTAATGATTTCTTTGCGCTATGCAAGCAGTTTAACGTAAAACCTGCATCAGCCTGCATACAATTTGCCCTGGCAGCGCCAGGGGTAGCCAGCATTGCATTAAGTACCTCCAATGCAGCCAGGATAAAAGAAAATATCGGTATGACCGAAGAAAAAATACCAGCTCAATTTTGGCAGGCCATGAAAGATCAGGCCTTAATTGCTGATTATGTAAAATTCATTTAAACACACACAATTACCAATTTATGAAAGCTTTAGTTTGTTCAGAACCAGGCCAGTTTTATTACACCAACAAAGAAAAACCAGAATTAAAAAAAGAATGTTCTATCCTCAAAATAAAAAGGATAGGTATTTGCGGAACAGATCTCCATGCTTATGAGGGTACGCAACCATTTTTTAGCTATCCCCGCATTCTTGGTCACGAACTTTCAGGCGAATTAGTTGAAGCAGACGGGGCGACAGGTTTCAAAATTGGAGAAAGCGTAACATTTATTCCCTATTTTAATTGTGGCCGCTGCATTGCATGCAGAAACAATAAACCAAATTGCTGTACCCGCATTAAAGTCTGCGGAGTTCATATTGATGGTGGTATGGCCGAATATCTGCTTGTTCCATCATCTTCCTTAATACATGGTGAAGGCCTCAGTTTTGATGAACTGGCACTGGTAGAGCCTTTGGCTATTGGGGCCCATGGGGTACGAAGGGCAAACATTACCCATGGCGAATTTGTACTGGTAATTGGTGCAGGTCCCATTGGATTGGGAAGCCTTGCGTTTGCAGGCATTGCCGGAGCCCAGGTAATTGTAATGGATATTAATGATGACCGTTTGCGCTTTTGCAGGGAAGAATTTAAAATTAAGCATACCATTAATGCCCTAAATGATGATGTAACCGAAGCTTTGATGAAAATTACAAATGGAAGTATGCCTACTGTTGTAATTGATGCCACGGGAAATCAAAAAGCCATTAACGGTGCTTTTCAGTATATGGCCCATGGTGCCCGTTTTGTAATGATCGGCCTGCAAAAAGGTGATATATCTTTTGCCCACCCAGAATTCCATAAGCGCGAAGCCACTTTAATGAGCAGCCGCAATGCTACCCGCGCAGATTTTGAACAGGTAATTGCAGCCATGAAAAGTGGTCTTGTAAATCCGAAAACATATATCACCCATCGTACAAAATTCGACGAGATGGCACATGAATTTGAAAACTGGCTCGATCCTAAAAACGGGGTAATTAAAGTGATGATTGAAGTGGATTGATGAATAATTTGGAATAATTACCACTAAATAAAATTCAAAAACAGCTATTCGGCTCCACTAAACAGGGAAACTGAAGGTTTCCCTGTTTACCTTAGCACATAAAAGGCATAATAAATTTATTTACAGCAAATTAAAGCGATGAAATAAAAGTATTAAATCAGCTTAACTCCCTCCAAATTTGCACACAGTCCTTTTAGCGAAGCATAGGTTAGTTTATCTATTGATGCGCCTTCAAAACAAATCGTTTTTATAGCACGATAGTATTTATTCGTTAGTGCAAAAGTTGAACGGAAGGAGACATTTTTAAGCGAAGCTCCTTTAAAACTTACCTCATTCAAGGCCGCATTATGGAACATCACACCATTAAAAACCTGATTATCCAGCTTAATTCCACGCAAATCTGAATAGTCGAAATCTACACTTTCAAAGGAGCAATTTGTAAAAACAGTTTCCCGGAGATCCGTTTTGCTAAATTTTACACCAGTTAATTTCGCGTCGGTAAATTTTACATCGACCAACCCCAATGCATAAAACCTGGTATTATTCAAAATGGCCTTGTCAAATTTCGCTCCTGTTAGCTCACTGGCCGAGAAGTTGCAAGTGCTGAGATCAGCTTCCGTAAAATCAGCTTCCTTTACATCACTACCAGAAAACGAACTGCCGGTAAGATCTGCGCCAGTAAAATCGGCACCGCGAAGATTGCTCCCGTTAAACTTTAGCCCGTGTGCCTTAACGCCGGCGAAATCACTTTTGGCCAGATCATTACCGCTGAAATTAGTCAGCAACCCAGGTTGTGGGGTACTCAAATTGTGCTCTGCCGCTAATTCGATTTGAACAGTCTCGTTATTGGAATCTGAAGAAGAAATTCCTTCAGAAAAATAGTTGAGGTCGACACCTAGTATGGTTGCCAACTGATTTAAGGTAATGATATCCGGAAGGGATTCTCCCCGCTCCCATTTGCCTACGGCCTGAGGGCTTACAAACACATGCCCGGCCAATCCGGCTTGCGACATGCTTACTTTTTTTCGTGCAATGGCAATTTTATTGCCGATCATTTTTGTATCCATACTAATTTCTTTTTTAATCTTTCGACAGCTCAAAATTAGTGAGGCCATTCCCCTGAACCAGTAAAAAGATGGCGCTTTTTAGTTGTATTTACGCTACTTTTTGTTGTATTCCAGCAACCAGTAGTGGTTTTTAGTTCCGGCCGGTATTATCTGCTCCTGAAGTTAATCAGAATGGCATTTTTAACAGTTATTTTTAAAGCAAGTGCAACAACTGGTTAACTTTTATCCTGCTGAATATATACCTGCAACGAAGGGATAGTGGAAGTAATCCCCTCTCTTAATTCAGCTACTACTTCCGAGAAAGCGACAAAATCGGAACAGGCTGTACTTTGTAGTTTGCCGATGATCCTGGCCAGATTTTCCAAACCTGCAGAGGTTGACATCCCGTAAAGCCGGTGCGCCAGCGAAATCACCATTTCGCAATCTGCAGGCCGAATCTCCTTATCCAGTTCACGAAGGGAAGCATGAAGCTGATCGATAGTTATGCGAATGATCTTGCGCAATTTCACACTATCGCCTTCAAAATAAATCGCCAGCTTACTGATGTCAAAAAGGTCCCTGTTTATGTTATCTACATCCACCTCATTCGTAAAGGAATCTGCCGGGCGCACCAGCCACTTATCGAGTATTGCCGCTATATGTTCCTCTAAAACCGGCTTGGTAATAAAATCGTCCATTCCTGCTGCAATGCTTTTCTCGCGCTCGCCCATCACGTTTGCGGCGGTAAGGGCAATAATAGGAATCCGAGTATTTTCCTCCAGCGATCTTATTTTCCTTGCAGATTCATATCCGTTCATTTCGGGCATCTGTATATCCATGAAAATAAGGTCGAAGGTTTCATGCTGAAAAAGACTGATGCCCAACACACCATTTTCGGCCTCTGTTACCACGCTATTTGGGTAAAGTTTTTCGAGCAGAGAGCGGGTCAGGAACCTGTTAACTGCATTATCTTCGACGATTAAAAACCGGTATGCGTGGCTTTCCTTTAAGGCAAATAACGTTGTATCCTGCCGGTTTTGATAAGATGCTTCCCGTGTTCTTATTCTTGTTAGCGCAAGATAAAGATCGTTCATTTTAATCGGCTTAAGCAACCTGTTATCGATTCGAAGATCGTTACAGGCTTTAATTATCTTTCCATCATCAGATGAGCTGTGCAAAAGGATTAACGGAATTCCGCCCTCATCAGAGGAAGGGAAATTCTCCCTGATCTTGGCCGCAGTTTCCAGCCCGTCCATATACTGCATGTGATAATCCAGTAAAATGGCATCATAAACCTGCCCTGCCGCCAGCAATTGCAGCGCCTCGAAACCATTTTTTGCCTGATCAGAGGCAATATTTTTCAGCGCAAGCATGTCAGTCAGTATTTGCCGGTTATTGTTGTTATCATCTACAATGAGTACCCTGCTGATGCTTTCCATTCCCATCCATTCAATCAGTCCACCTTGTTCCGACCGCAGGTTCACATCAAAATAGAAGGTACTTCCCACACCCGGCTCACTCTCCAACCGAAGCTGGCTGTCCATCATATTCAGCAGTTTATTCGAGATGGTGAGGCCCAGTCCTGTGCCGCCATATTTCTTTGTAGTTGAGGAATCTTCCTGCGAGAATGCCTCAAAAATCTTCACCTGTTTGCTTTTGGCAATTCCGATGCCGGTATCTCTGACCGAGAACCTCAGCAAGTGATTGTCGCCATCGTTCTGCAGCGTTTCGATTTTAAGCTCTATTTCGCCTTCTGTGGTAAATTTTGCCGCATTGCCCAGCAAATTAATCAATACCTGTTTCAACCGCAGCGCATCAGCCCATATAAACCTCGGCAGGTCGGGATGAAGATTAAGTAGCATTTCCAGGTTTTTGGTATGGATCTGATAATTGGTAATATCGCTGGCCTGCCAGGCTAGGTCGTACAAATCGCAGCGATCTATATCAAGTTCAAACTTGCCGGCTTCAATTTTGGAGAAATCAAGGATATCGTTGATAATCCCTAATAAGGAATTGGCCGACTGGTGTACGATTTTAAGGTATTGTTGCTGCGTACTATTGAGCTGAGTTTTCAATACCAGATCGGTAAAGCCAATTACACCGTTTAGTGGCGTTCTGATCTCATGACTCATATTGGCCAGGAATTCGGATTTGGCAAAATTGGCAATATCGGCGCGTAACCGTGCTGCAGTTAGTTCCTGCCGGTGTTGTACCGCTGCAGAAATATCGTGCGTAAAGATCATCATTCCACCGATTGCCTTATCGGCTTTGTACCATGGGGTCATCTCCCAGGCAATATGCTGTAAGCCGTTATTTATCGGATCTACATATATATCTTCATCTTTTTTGATGGTTCTGCCCTTTAAAACTTCCTGATGCACAGACTTGCGTTCCTGAGAAAGCTCGGGGAATACCTCATAATAAGAATAGCCTTTTATGTCGCCTTCAATCTGGGTATAAGCCTTTATCCAGGTGCGGCTTGCAATTAAAAACTGCATGTTATTATCTACCATGGCCACCGATGCCGGTGCATTTTCGATAAAAGCAATCAGTAATGCTTTTTCCAGGGCAAGTTCCTGCTGGATTGTTTCTTTCTGGGTAATATCGATTGATATTCCTAAATAACCTATCGTATCGCCGTTACTGCCTTTGATTGAGGTGATAGACAATGAAACCCGTACCCTTTTGGCATCTTTGGTAATAAAAGTAAAAATCCTCTCCCTTTCCGGACTATCGGCACACTGTGCGTAAAAACCGAATCCGGTTACTTCATTTTCTACAGTGGCGCTAAAATCAGCACAGATCTCAGAAACTTCCTGCTCGTCATGAAACATGATGGGTGTTTGTTTTCCAATCATTTCTTCGGCTGTATAACCCAGCATGCGTTCGGAACCTTCATTAAATACTGTAATTGTTCCATCGAGGTCGGTTGCAATGATACTCACCCCCGTAGCTGCCGAAAGCACTTCATCAAGCAGTTTTTTAGATTCGATAACTTCAAGCTGTGCACGTTTCTGCTCATCAATATCCTGCATGGTACCGTATATCCTTACCGGAACACCATTTGCCATTTCGGCTTTGCCAATAGCCCGAACCCAAAGATTACGACCGTTAAAATCGACAATCTGAAGTTCCTCATCCCACTCTTTCCCGGTGCTCAGACATTCATCAATGGCTTGCAAGATCCGTTCTCTGTTTGGACCCGGTTCGTAAAAAGCCACGGCATTGTCTATCGTAGGGATAAATCCTTCGGGTACACCATGTATTTCGCGGGTTATTTTTGACCAATGTAAATGCTGATCTTTGAGATTCAGCTCCCAGCCTCCAATTCTTGCCAAACCGCTCGTTTCTTCTAGCAGATCTTTGATATGGATAAGATCGGCCTCCAGTTTTTTCTGGTCTGTAATATCAACCGCATTCCCAACTATATAAGGTTCGCCCTGAAGGTCTTTTTGCAAAATATTTGAATACAACCATAAGCGCTCCTCGCCCGATTTACGCTTAATGATCATGTAACCCGTAGAATGTCCCCGTTCAACTATATCGAACAAATACTGCCGTAAATTGGGATGCCTTTCGGCGGGAATGATATCGAAAAGGCTTTTTTTAATCAATTCAGATCTTCTGTAGCCAAGCGATCTGGCTCCCGCAGGATTCAGCGAAATCAGGTTTCCCTCAACATCGTGCGTACACATCAGCCCCTGCGAGCTTTCAAAAAATGCCTTTAATTTTTGTTCGCTAACTTTTAAGGCATGGTTCTTTTCCATCTCGGCGGTTACATCCCTGCCAATTGCGAATACATCGCCATCCCTTTCCTCAACAGTGGCCGTCCATTCAATCATCCTGAATCCGCCATCCTTTATGGCTACCTGATGGGTAGGATCTTCCTCTTGCGTACGGTTTATCAGATTTTTCCAGATTCGACTAGCTTGTTCGAGTCCGGCTACCGGAACAATATCGAGCAATGTTTTTTGCCTTAGCTCCTGCCCTGTCCATCCCAGTTTGATATCGAAACTGGTGTTCATCCGCTTAAATTTCAAATCTTTATCCAGGATACAGATCAGATCGTCGGAATGTTCGAAAAGCAAGCCTATATTTTTGTCTTCAATCTTTTTTACACGCTCCTGAATGAGCGAGCTGATTTCTTCGACCAGTAGTGAAAGTAACTTTTGCTGGGTTGAGGTAATTTTTTTAGGTACCGTATCCATCACCGACAAGGATCCGAGCACTGTACCATTATTATCTGTTAGCGGGTACGCTGCATAAAATCTTATTTCCTCTCCACTACCTATCGCTGGATGCTCCTTAAAACGTTCATCATCGAGTATATCGCGAATGATCAAAGCTCCGGTAGCAGCTAAAGGATAATTGCACAAAGGCAAAACAGCCTTAAGCTCCTTATTATTAAAGCCCTTTACTGCTTTACACCAGTGTTTGGTACCATCTGAAAAAGAAATTAACGAGATCTTGCTTTCACAGATTAAGGTGGCCATTTCGGTAATCCTGTCAAAATCACTTTCCCGGTCTTTCCCTATTATTTCGTAACTGTAGCTTTTCCTTAAACGTGCGGTTAGATCTTCTTGCATTCCAATATTTTATATGTTCAATGGCCACAGATCAGCTCAGCTAATCAACCTTTCCTTTCAACGGCTAACTGCACCAGGGCCTCTGCAGCGCTTGTGCCTACAGGGTTTATCAATGGTGGTTAGTCCTTAAATATCAGAAAAAAATAGCAGGTATAGCACATCCGGTTTTCTTTTTATGGGTTTATTTTTATTTGCAACCGGGCAGGTTAGCCCATTGCCTGTTCCCATTCGGAAGTTGTTTGCCTCTATACGTTTTCTTTCTGGAAAAGTGCCGGTATGGTTTTTAAAATAAGCCTGATATCGTTCCAGAAACTCTGCTTCAATGCGTAAGTGTTATCGAGTATTAGCCGCTCTTCTTCGCTCATTTCTCCCCTTCCGCGTTTTTCTACCTGCCATAAACCTGTTATGCCGGCTGGTGCAGCAAACCTCAGTACATATTTATCTGTAGTTAGTTTCTCGGCTTCATAAATAGGCAATGGCCTGTTCCCCACAATACTCATATCGCCTTTTATAACATTCCAAAGTTGCGGCAATTCATCTATGCTGGTATTCCGGATAAAATTACCAACCCGGGTTACCCTCGGATCGTTTGCGATTTTAAAAAACGCTGATCCGCTTTTTTGCGAACTTAAATACACGTCATCCTTTTCGCACCACTGTGCCCCGTCAGCATAAACAGGATACTGGCATTTGCCCTGTGACATACAGGAGCTACAAAGTGCAAATTCTGTTTTACGGGTTTCCTTTTTTTCCTGATCAACATCGTATTGATTCAAATGTTTGAGGTCTTTAATCTTTTGATCAGCATTAACATACATTGACCTGAATTTATAAAAACGAAAAACTTTGAAACCCGTACCACTCCTCAACGAGTAATAAAATACCGGACCTTTTGATTCTACCCATATCGATATGGCTACGAGTAAGAATAAGGGAAACAGCAAAACCAGGGCTAATCCGGCAAAAAACACATCAAACAAACGCTTGGCAAAGCCGATATGATACACCGGCCTGCTGGTTACTTTCACCTCACGGTTAAGGGAAGTCCAATTGTTAACCAGAAATACAAGCCGTTTTTCAAGGCGTTCTTTTTCTACCGGCACTCTGAAAACATCAGAAACGCCAGCCGTTAAGGCCAGTATCCTTAAATTTGCATTAAAGTACCTTACAACCAGAAAAAAGGGAACTGAAGGCATTTGCCTTTTTTTAAGCGTTTCGAGCAGGGAAAGTCCTCCGTTCGACAGAATTTCGCTATTAGAAATCACAGCGGCAACGTTTAGCTGCTGCTCCGTCCATTCCTGTACAAGCCTCAATCCATTTTCAAAACGAACGATCTGCATATCGCCAAAATTGCACGCGTCAAAATCAACGTGCTGAAAATCCTTTTCAAAACCTACGAGGGCAATTACCGGGTTATTCATTTGGTCGGGCTTCACCGCGTGCTCCATTATGAAAGATTTTTACCTGCGCGCCTTAATACCATTTTTATCCTTGCCTCGAGTTCTGCCGGGTTAAAAGGCTTAATCACAAAATCGTCTGCCCCTGCATCAAGGCATTTAATCCTTTTATCTGAGCTCTCCTCGCCCGATAAGATCATAATCGGCAGCGAATGGAAGAAATCGCTCACTTTTAATTGCTCAATCAATTCAAGGCCGTTCATGTTCGGCGTATTCAAATCAGAAATAATTAGGTCGGGGATGTTGCCACTTTGCAGGAAAGTCAACGCACTCAGGCCATCAGGCCGTATATCTATCTGGTAGTTTGCAGTGAGGATCTCCTCGAGTATTGCTTGCATAAACTCATCATCCTCAACCAGGAGTAAGCGAGTTTTAGGGTTGTTGGTTTGGGTCATGATAGGGACTTGTTGCAACGCATTGATTTTCTATAAAACCGGTTCAGAAAAGATAATAGTTAAACAATTCTAGACGAAAACGGTTTTCTCTACTATCACTAAAGTCAGTTTTACAATCAAAAATGAAAACTGAAATTTAAATGACAGTAGTCTGTATTTGATGATATCAATGTCGTTGTACAATTATAAAAAAAAATCAGATTAATCCCTATTATTTTCCCTAACGTTGAAAGAATAAATAAAACACTGGAAACGAGTCATATATTTTATAAAAAGCAAGAAATTTACTGTATCAGAAAGCAGTTAAGCCCTGTACGGATAGCCCTACCGCGGCGTAACCCGTACATTATGAGCAACAATCGGGCTTTTAGATACTAAATTCGTTCAGGTGCTGTATTAGCGGCTTATTTTTTTATAAATTTAGCCTGTTATTAAATCTATCTTGATGAACAGCTTTTCCTTATCCCTTAATCCCGCCCAATTGAGCAGGCTTTTTCCTTATTTTATCCTGCTGGATAGTGATATGAAGATATTGCATATTGGCGATAAACTGAAAAATATTTATGCCGGCTGTGAAAATGGGAACCTGTTTGATCATTTTGAACTTCCGGGATCGACTGGTAAGGGACAGCTTCCGCTGGGCGAAACGTTGCTCATCAGCCCAAAGCATACAGGCGGAAAAATAAAGGGTAGCTGGGAAAAATCTGCAGAACAGGAACTGTTATTTTTTGCCGGCGCAGATTATATCCAAAATGAGTTTGGCGAGATAAACGGTAAAAACAACGCTACAGCGGATGCGCTTCCTTTGCCCAACACCCATCATTTCGACAGGATCCTCGGCAATATGGGCTTTGGTTTTATAGAGATGGATGCTGCAGGCAGAATAAAATATGCCAATAAACGTTTCTGCACCTTGTCTGGCTACGCGCTCGATAGCATGTACCAGCAAATGCCGGATGTGCTGTTTAGCAACGATTTTTTCGCCGCAGATTATACAGATGAAGATTCGGAAGAAACAGATGCTGCATTACACGAAATTGTATTTACCGATGCCCAGGGCAATCAAAGACTATGGCTGGCTGGCCGTGCGGTAAATTACAATGAAATGAACGAAAATACAGGCTGGACAAGCATCTGCTTTGATGTAAGTGAGCACAAAAGCTTTGAGCAGGAACTGATTACAGCCAAGAAAGATGCAGAACGAACCGCTACTATTAAGGCTATGTTTTTGGCCAATATGAGCCACGAAATCAGAACGCCTATGAATGCCATTATCAGCATGGCTAATCTGCTTTCTAAAACCACGCTTACCGAAGAACAGGATTACTATATACAAACCGTACAAACGGCTTCAAAAAGCCTTCTGGTTATTATTGATGATATTTTAGACCTCTCTAAAATTGATGCAGGAAAACTTAACCTGGAGCACATTGGCTTTAGCTTACCAATGGTATTTAACGAGGTAATGCAGGTAGTTACCCACAAAGCTGTAAAACGAGGCCTGGAAATCAACTACCTACCGCCAGCGGATATCGAAATATCGTCGGTACTGATTGGCGACCCTTACCGGATTACCCAGGTGGTACTTAATTTAATGACCAATGCCATTAAATTTACCGAAAAAGGTTCAGTGCTGTTAACAGCTATTGTACGGGAAGATAGTGAGGCTTACCAGGAAATAGAGGTTTTGGTGAAAGATACCGGGATTGGGATGGATCCTGAATTTTTAAGCCGGCTGTTCGATAATTTTAGCCAGGAATATGAATCTGTAACGCGCAAATATGGTGGCACAGGTTTGGGCATGAGCATTTCGCAAAAGCTGGTTGCACAAATGGGCGGCTATTTTAATGTAAAAAGCGAGAAAGGCCAGGGCTCTGAAATTTCCTTTGTTATTAAACTCGAAAAAGGCAAAACAACCGATGTACCTGCGGAAACTAAGGTTACCCATAACGAAGATTTATTTGCAGGACGTAAAATCCTGATTGTAGACGACAACGAAATGAACAGGCTGGTGGCCAGTACCGTTTTACTGGGCTATGGTCCGCAGGTAATGATTGCCGAAAATGGCGAAATTGCCCTCGAAATGCTGAACGAAGAGGCTTATGATATCATCCTGATGGATATACAGATGCCTGTTCTTAACGGCTATGATACCACCAAAACCCTCAGGGCAGGTGGATATACGGGCGTAATCATTGCACTTACTGCCTCGGCCATTGAAGGTGAAAGGGAGAAATGTTTGGCCGCCGGAATGGACGACTATATTACCAAGCCTATAAATGAAGAGCTGCTGATTGGCGTGATTGATAACTGGATTCAAAAAACTGCTACACCAGTTACGGCTCCAGATATCGATTTACCATTGTACAACCTTGACGGGTTACGTGTAATCAGCAAGGGGCGTGAGGATTTTGTAACCAAAATGATCGAAATGTTTTGCGGACAGATACCAGATACCTTAAAACAGCTTAATCAGGCTAGTGCCGATGGTGACCATGAACAGTTATCTAAACTTGCCCACAAGCTCAAATCCACCATCGATCACCTGGCGATTTCACCGCTTCAGCGTACCATAAGGGAAATTGAAGCAGTAGATGAGGGAAATATTCCGGCTCCTAAACTGGCTGAAATGATAGCGGAAGTAAACGATGTACTTAACCGGGTATTGGCCGAACTCAGTGAAGAAATTGCCATCAGAAATAGTCAATAAACCAAGCCTGACAAAACACACATTGAGCAATTTAAACGGAATCCGGGGAATCTCAGCGCCTCAGGAGCTTCCTGTATATTTTAGACAGCGAATCGGATACTCTTTTCCCCAATAACCGGTTGGATAGTTTACCCATAAGGCTATAATCAGCATCAGAAATCCACGAAGCTGCGAAATGATGAATGCTGTAGGTATTCGCTGTAATTTTTAGCTTCAGTGTTTTCCAGCTTTTGGGGCTAAAAAACTCACTGGGATAAACAGTACAATAGCCATCAAGCTGCTGAAAAGAATTATTTAACTGCAATCCTTTTTCTGCTTTCATAAACGCAGTGATACTTTCGGTATTCGGCATGGTATCGGGCTTTCCGTTTGCCAGATAAAAGCTCCTGTTGTTGTAATAAGCCAATAAATCATTCACCCAGTTGCTATCCTTCATACTTCCCATAATTGCTGATGAAAGCAAAAGATTATCTTCAAATCCGGTAAAGGCTGTATTGCCAAGCATGCCCTCATCCAGTGGTTTTAAAAACTCCACATCCGTATCGAAATAAATGCCGCCCATGTTTTTCAAGGCATATAAGCGGCAAACATCCGAAACGAAAGCAAATTTACGCTCGCGGTAAGCCTCTGCGCTATACTGGTAACTGTTTACGTCAAAATTCTCCTCATTCCATTCTACAATGCGATAATCGGGAAGGTATTTTTCCCAGGAAGCCAGGCAGTTAAGCACCAGCTCAGGCTTTTCTCCTTTGCCAAACCAGCAATAGTGGATTATTTTTGGTATCATAACTTCACTTTATTTAAGACTTTCCTGTAACCTTCTGCTAGCGTAACCCGGTCAAACTGCATAAATAACGTAATCACAAGCAGAATCAGACCAATTAGCACGCAATTGAGGACAAAGGTAAACCACGATGTAACCGTAATCAACCCCATGCTTCTCCACCCATAAGTTATCGCAATCAGCAATGTAAAACCTGCTAATCCCCTCACAATCTTAAAAAAGAAATAGCTTCTTTTCTCTTTCAGACAATGTGCCGCGTAAATGGGTGTAAAAGTAAGGTGACTGAATACACCGCTTATTGCTGCCGCAACCGGAATGGCATAGATCCCCAGGCTGCTGTACAGGCAAAGCAATATCACCAGTACAAAATTTAACACGGCAATAAAAATGCCCCAGATCGAAGCTATCCTCAGTTTATTGGTGATGATAAAAACATGATGTACTGTTTCTACTGTGCCATGTACAATGAAAGGCAATAAGGTTATCACCGAAAGCAGGTGAAGCGCGCTTGAATCCTGGGTAGGCAGCCATAGCCTGAAAAAATCGCCACCATACACAAAAAATACAGCCAGGGGCAATAGTACAACCATAAAAATAGCCTTAAACGATAAATTAAGCGTATTTTTAAGTTTCCCCATATCTTCCTGGGCGTAGGCTTTTAGCATTTCGGGTAGAAATATGGGCACAACAATTCCAAGCAGGATATAAATGGCGTTGGGTATGAATTTGGTTAATGAAAGAAAACCCATGCCCGAGGCACCAAAAAAGTGGTTGGCAATTAATAAGTCCAGTTGGGTATTGATTACATTCGACAGGGCAATGATAGAATTCCACATGCCGAAGCCAGCAATCAGCGAAAGTGCACTCCAGGAGAAAAGCGACCTGTCGATTACCACTTCGGGGAGGAGCCTTTTGGTAAGCCTGTAATTTGCAAAACACATGTAAATTGCCGTTAACACCGTAACCAGTCCCAGAAAATAGATTTTAGGCTTAAAAAGATAAAACAGAAACGCAACTGCACAAAGTTTCACCACATTAGATATAATGTTGATGTAGGCGAGCTTATCGAATCGGTTGACGGCAAATGCAGCGACAGAAAAAACAGCTGAAGAGACATTGATCACCAGACTGAAGAAAATGAATACAAACAGTAAGCGCACATCATCAAAAAGACCAGGCGGAATATCGAGTATATTGTTAATGAACAGACAAAATAACGCGCTCAATACAATGAAACCGAGCGATATCAGCATATTACCAAACAAGATGGAGTTGAAATAAACATTCACTTCCCTTACATCTTTTTTCTCGAGGCTGATGGTGATATACCGGCTCGACATGGAGTTTAATGCAGTTGTAATAATCCCTGCATACATCACAAAGTTATTGGAAAGGGGAAAAAAACCATAAGCCTCTTTACCCAGGTGCGCCACAATGTAAGGTGTAAGAAAGAAAGAAATCCCTACGCCCGAAAGTGCACTAAAAAAATTGGAGACCAGGTTAACAACAAAACGTCTTCTATCCATATCAATAGGTGCCCTAAAGTAATGGTTTTATTTGAATATCATCGGTGCCCGAATGCATTATCATAAAATTTTTAGCTATTTTGGTCAAACGAAAAACATAACCCAAAGAGATTGGAGCCACTTGTATCAATTGTTACCCCATGCTATAATTCAGCTGCCTTTATAACAGAAACCCTTAATGCTGTACTTGCCCAGAGCTATACCAACTGGGAACTGATTATTGTAGATGACCGCTCGGGCGACGATACCTGCCGGATCGTTGAAACTTTTGCCAGTCGCCACGAAGGTATCCGGCTGATAGTACTAAAGGAGAACGGAGGCGTATCGAATGCCAGAAATATTGGCCTTGCAGAAGCGAAAGGCAAATATATCGCGTTTCTGGATAGTGATGATATCTGGCTTAAAGATAAGCTTAGCCGACAGGTAAGCTACATGGAAAAAGAACTCCTGCCCCTAACATTCTGTGCCTATAAGCGCATTAACGAACAAGGAAAAGTAATTTCAGGTCAGGTTCCGGTGCCACATACCGTGGATTATAATGCGCTCCTTGCTCACAACGTGGTGATATTTTCGACTTCTCTGATGTTAAGAAGTGCCATTGGCGACTTAAAGTTTAGCCGGGCAGGTCATGAAGACTGGATCTTTTTACTCAAACTGCTCAAACAATGTGGTCAGGGTTATGGCATTAACCAGCCTCTCGCCTACTACCGTGTAAGGCAAAATTCGGTTTCATCAAACAAACTCAAGGCAATTGGTTATACCTGGAAAATATTCAGGGAAAGTGAAGGCATAGGTTTGCTCAGATCGGCAATCCTGCTTGGTAGATACGCTGTTTCTGCCAGCCTGAAAAGATTAAGATGAGATTTTACCGGGTAATACCATCCCCAGGTTTTTGCTATGCTTTTTGTGCGTAAAATTCCACCAAAGTCCGTTGAGTACTTGTTTTGCTAAATTCCGCCTTCCCCTGGCTAGATTAGTCAATACTGCTTTGGGACAGGCCACAAAACAAAAATACAGTGAGAACAGCAAAGTAGTAAGCCAGCCTGTATTTTTCCGGATAAATAGCATCCTGTTCCTGGTCATAAAATATACTTTGACCGGACTTTCCTTTCCCACACTAACAGATTCTTTATGGTAAACATGGGTTTTTCCGGTAAACCAAATTTCTTTGCCAATCCGTTTGAATTTTTCACACCAGTCGAGTTCTTCGTAGTAGAGAAAATAATTTTCATCCATCAGTCCGGCATTTAACAGATCTTCTCTGCGGCACATCACCGCCGCCCCATGGCAAAACGCCGTGCTATAGCTCTGACCGAACTGCCCATGGTTACGTTCAAACTGACCGATGTAGGCATTTCTACCCGTGATGTAATTTAAGGGTGTGAAACCAGCATACTGAACCAGATCCTGCTGATCGAAATAAAGCAATAAGGGCGATAGCAGTCCTATTTTCTCATTGGCCTCAAGTTCGGCATGCATTGTTTCCAGGCAACCTGCCGGTATTTCGGTATCATTGTTCAGCAGCAAAATGTAATCGCCTTTGGCCTGCCTGATTCCCAGATTGTTCCCTCCTGCAAAACCGAGGTTTTCTTCCGAACGGATATAGTGGATATTGCTAAAATAGGGTGCAAATAGATGCGCCTGATCTTGATCTGCACCATTATCAACCAGTATAACTTCAACATCTGCTGCATGGTACGACCTGCTGATAGACTCCAGTAAGGCTATAGTTACTGCCGTTTGATGGAAATTAACGGTGATAATTGAGGTCAATGGCATATCCGACTTAAATATTTACAATTTTGATGAACAATATGGGTGGTTCAATCTTATACATCCGCAGCTTTTACCAAACCACCTTCTACAGCATTTATGGCTTTATAGATATCCCTGGCATTGGCCTCCCAGGTATGCGAGCCGGCAAAGTTAATCCGCTCGCCCGCCAGTGCCGGACTATCCTCAGTTAATGCTTTTTCGGCAAACTGCAGGTATTCTTCCTTTGTCGAGGCCAGGTAAACATGATCTGCAAAAATATCCATCGCTTCGGTTCTGGTAGCCAATGTAGGTTTGCCCATGGCCAGATACTCATCAATTTTACGGGGATAATTACCGATGGTAAGCGGATTGATCACCTGAGGATTGAGGCAAACATCGAAGCCTTTGATGTACGCAGCAAGCGTTTCGGGCTTTTTAGGTCCCAGAAAAAACACATTACTTAGCTTGTGCAGCTCACTTCTGCTAAAATCTTCATCCTGCGGCCCTACCAGTACCATATTCCAGTCTGGCCTTTCTTTTGCGAGGTAGAGCAGAATATTCTCGTCGAGCCTTATGGATAACAATGCCCCAACATAGCCCAAAACCGGCTTTTTGATAGCGGAAAGATCAGACGGTATTTCGAGTGCATCGCCGTTACTGAAAAGCTGCAAATCGCACCCTTGCCCAACGTAAAAGGAATTCGGATTATATTTCCGGCAATAGCCAGCCAGATAAACTGAATTGGCTACACAAAGGTCACTTTTAGCAATCAGCTCGGGCTCCATATAAGTGCCGTGCCGCATCCAGTATGGTGTGGCTACAACATTATCTCTGGAATAATAAACGTTTACAGCGGGTTTCAAAAGCTCTTTTAAATGAAAGCTTCGAAAAATATCGTTATCATTGAACAGAATGAAATTTTTAAGGGCAAGCTGATCGACCGCACGGCGGATTGATTTGGCGAACCGGGCATTGTTGATTTTATTTAACCACCTGAACAGGCCTTTGAACCTGATCCAGTTTACAGATTCGATAATAACCGGGGGATTGTACACCCAAAGGTTTGCCGATACTTCCGTTAAAGCTTCATCTTTGCCAGCTATAACACGCAGTCTTTTTTTAACACCAGCTGTATCGCGCTGCAACACACTCGTTTTTCGATCTAATGGTGCATTAACATACAATACGCGGTTGTTTTTACTAAACTCGAGCGCCAAATCCTTACAATTGCTACCAATGGGAATATCCCAGGGTTGTTGTCCCACAATGATAATGTCCCTGTTATTTAAAATAGCCATTGAATTGTGTTTTATGGTTTTGGTGTTTTTATTCCTTTAATAAATCCGAAAATGCCGGCAATTGCACCGGTAATAATCAATAATAATATCGGCATAGCTTAAGTTTTATTTCCCCCTGTACCTGTATTTTGATGAGGCGTTGCTAAATTTGATTTTTTAACCTTACCGATGCTAAACAGTGCGATAACCATTCCAATCATTGCCCTTGGTATTTGCCAGATGGCAAGATAAAGCCTCTTATCCCGGTAAAAACGTCCCGGAACCGATATCAGCAAGGTTAGGCAAATACTCATGAATAAACTTAGCCATAATCCTTTTCCGGGCCCCAAAGGGTTAAAAAAAGATTGAAGGGCAATGATAAACAGTAATCCCAGCAATAATATGCGTGGCATTAACATCGTTTGTACCGTTTTATTAAAGAATTCTACATTGCCTTTAAACAGCTCCCTAACACCTACCATCGTATATGTTCGCAAAAACTCAATCTGCGAAGCAATCCACCGGGTTCTTTGGGTGGTAAACACACTGGCACTGCTCACTTTCTCGTCGTAAACGAAAATATCGTTCAAATAGGCAACTTTTATCCTGTCGCCGGCAATCAGGAAATCCATTTTTTTATCTTCGCCAACAGTATCTCCAACATTTTTTAATAGCGTGTGAAAATAGCTGTAATCGAAGGCCATTCCTGAGCCGATAAGCGCAGGTGAAAGCCCAAGCACTGCCTGCCCCTTGCGGTATATGTGATTGTTCACCTCTTCGTTACAGGCATCCAGAAAAGCAAAACTTGTATCCAGGTTTTTCGCTGTACGGTGTAACTGAACAACTTTATGCCCCTGCTGAAATGAACTATTAACTGCTTCCAGACAATCTGGTCCCATTAAATTATCCACATCAAGCACTACAGCAATATCAAAGCCGCGATCTTTAAGCTTTTCAATGGCATACAGCAGTGCTTTGCCTTTAGTGCTCTTCTCAAAAAACACCTCCACTACCTCTGCTCCCATTGCTTTGAGCTGTTCGATTGTCTCGGGCATTAGTCCATCGGCAATTACTACAATTTCGAACTCCCCTTTATAATCGTGTGCCAGCGCTGCCCGGGTACTTTCAATAATCACTTCATCTGCATGATAGGTTGGAAACAGCACGGCTATTTTTTTATAGTCAATAGCATCTTTTTGTGCGCCCGCCAAAGGGAAAAGCCCGGCAAGTGCAAAAAATGCCAGGTACAGGCAATTAAATGACAGGTAAGCAGCCAGGATCCACAACAAAAGGTGTATAATTTTATATATCAGTTCCATCCGATTTCAGTTGCATTTGCTGCTCATCAAGTCCCGGTGCTATGAAAATGAAAGACCAGGACATAAACATAATTATAGAGGATGGCATCCCATTCATTACCTCATTGCCATAGCTGCAGATAAAGCAGGCCACGGTACCGGCAGTAAGGGCAATCATTTTTACCCTCAGCCTCGGATCGCGGATTTTCCAGGCAATACCACCGCACTTGCCGATAATATAACTGGTAAGCGCAAACCAGATAACCAATCCCACTACCCCGTACATTACCCAAACTTTAACCCAATAACTATCGGGGGGTATATTGGCTATGGGCTTGCCGGCATTGTAGGTAGTACCATTCATCCCACTCATACCCAGACCTGCACCAAAGGGTAAATCATCGAGCAGGCTTTTTAATTTATGCTGGTTATCGAGCCTAACGGCCAGTGAAGCATCTTTCGGGTTAAGTGCGCTCCTTAAGCGGTTAACCTGGAAAATATGATCGCCTATTGTGGTATACTTTAACACGCCAAAACCTGCCGCACAACATAGCGCTCCTAAAATTAAGACCTTGAAATTCCTGCTTAAAAAAAGGGCAGAAAACAAACCGGCCGCCAACGCGAACAAAGCACCTCTGGTACCCGAAATGGCCATACCGTAGAGAAAAACCAGTGCACAGAGTGCAAAAATTACTTTTTTAACGAAATGGAAAGGCCCTGCAGCCAGCGTTAGGGCTATAACGGCCATAATTGCCTGCGAGGCGCCAAACTGGCCTGCATCCGAATACATGGAAAATACCCTGAGCTTACCATTAATGATGTGCGTACCTGCATTTCCTGCATTTAACCACAATTGCTCTCCGGTTAACAAGCCTAAATAAAGCTGTTTCATACCATAAAGCGTAGCAACAAGAGAAAACAGCAATATGGCTATGATAAAGCGGTTTAAATCGGCCTTCTTGTTAAACAACAGAAATACAAATGGGGCTACCAGCAACCAGCTAAGGGCCGCAAACCTGAGCTCGTTAAACCAGCCGGTAAAGCTGGCCCCATAGGGGTTTAGGAGCTGTAAAAAGCTGATCACAAACCAGACCAATGAAAACAAAACATGCTCATTTTTCAGCTGGTCCCAATCGAATCTTTTTCCATGAATCAATATGCTTGCCCACGTGAGGATCAATATTCCGTCGAGCGCAAGTCCAACAGGGATATTCAGAAAATATTTTACTAAAAAGCCCAGGATGAAACAGTAGCCCAGATATACCCAAACACCCGTGCGGGGATCGCGAAAAAGACTAACCATGAAAATGCCCAGTGCTACAATGGCCAATACAGCCAATGGACCCATGATTCCAAATGAATAGGTAGAAGCTGCCACCAGGACTGAAAGGCACAAGGAAACTATAAAAAATATGATCTTTTTTTTATGGTCAACAATATATGCATTTAAATTTTTGAGCATCGGGACTGCCTATTTTTGTTTTACCCCGGTAATTACCCAGCCAGTAAACTTTTCATCCTCATTTAATGCAGCAAGTGCCGCTTTCTCTTTATCATCCAATGCCGATCCGGCTACAAATACTGCAGTGTATAATCCTATAAACGACATCCATTCGCGGTTTAGGGCAACATCATTCAAAGGATCGAGCGCTACAATGGTTAAATCGAAGCGATCCCTGATCGACCCAAAAACTCCGGAAAGTGCTTCCCGGTCTCTGATTTCGAGTAACGACTGGCCGTCAAGATCATTTTTTATAAATGAAAAAGGTTCGCTTTCAATCACATTTTCGCCCTGCAATACCGCTCTTACCGACTGATTTACAGCAACTTTAAACCTCTGTAACGCAGGTACCAGCTCCTGATCTCCAATCAACAACACCTTTTTATTCATTTGACCAAAGGCGTATGCTAAATTTAATATGGTAAATGCCTGGGCTTGGATTGAGCCAAAGCCTGTAATGCCCATTACCTTTTGGTTGCTGTTAAATAGCTTGTTATCGAGCTCAAAACGCAGAGCCCGCAGCTGGTTCTTAAAAGCCAGATATTCGCTTTCGGAATGCTGCCCTCCCCATATTTTAGTTATGCTATCATTATCAGGCCTGATATAATCCAACTCCCCAATAAGCTTTGCAGGTAAAGCCTCTTTTAGTTCTGCAGCATTATTAACCGAACGATCTAAAACAGATATCAAAAACAGTGTACAAAAACAGATTGCAATACAGGCAATAGCGCTCATGGCCAGGTATATGAGTTTTTTTGATGATTCGGGAAGTGTTGGAATCCCCTCTTGTACCAATTGCAGACGCAAACCGATATTCTTATCCAGGCTTGTTTGGTTATAACGCGCCAGTATCTCCAGGTATTCCCGGGTTGCTACATCAGCTTTTTGTTCATGATTTTGTACCCCCGCATCAAAAGGAACCATACCGGTGAATTTTGCATTCAGCTTAGCCAGTTCCCGATCGATATCGCCTATACCCGCTGTCGCTTTTTCAATTTCTACCCCCAGCGAAATGCGACGCTGAACCAGGCTTTGTTTGGCAATAAGCGGATCGCTTACATACTGGTCATTTGATTTGACCAGCCTTGCACTGAGCAAGAGTTGTAATGAATCTACAGTTTTTTTATCCGCCGGCTTATATCCGTTGCGCAAATAGTGATCTTCTGCGACCTGGATTTTATTTTTTATGTTGATAATGGCGCGGTTATCCTCGATCACTTCAGCACCAAGGTACTTATCGTTGGTTCTGCTCGCTAGCTTCTCATTAACGCTTTTTAATGCTGCCTCTGCAGCTTGTTTATCAATCAGTGCCTGGTTTTTCTTATTTTCATTATCAGTAATCTGCTGATAAACGATCTGAGATTGTTTATCCAGGTTTAACACGCCATTACTGATCTTGTAGTCTTTCAGCTGGCGTATCCGATCGTTCATAATCGCCTCTTTTTTCTTCAGCAAAGAATCGAGTACCAGAATAGCTGTATTTTTATTACCGATTTGCTCGAGGCTGTAATTATTGATAAAATCTTTTGAAAGCGTATTTACAACAAAAACCGAAAGCAGGGTATTGTTCGAGGTAAAAGCTACCGAGATAAAATCGCTGTTCTGTTCGTGGTTGATATCCAGTTTTTTGTTCAGGCTCTTTTCATCATAGCCCATCGAAGTAACAATCTTATAAAGCTGAATGTTGCCATTATCAAGCGGCGTGAGTACCTGTCGTTTGGCTAAGCGGTCTTCATAAATGGCAATAGCCTCTTTTCTTTGCGCATCGGTTAATGCCTTAATTTCTTCACTCCACGGCTTGAATGAACCTTTTTCATCCTTCAGGTCGTGCAATATCAACCGGTAAGAAAGCAGACTTATATTTTTGGGCATCCTCATGATGTCCATGATGGTAGAAAACTGCTGGTTAAGTTTTATAATGATATCAGGCCCTGTATAGCTGGCATTATCAGGCGCCAGTTGCCTCGAGGGATCAAGCAGGCCAGTTGAAAGTTTGGCTTCGGATTTATAGTCTTTTGGCAGGTTTCTGAGAAAGAAAAAACCTGCAATCGTTGTCAAAATGAAGATAGCGATGATAATCCACCTGTATCTTTTAATTGTTTCTAAGGATTTCTTTATGTTCATTCTGTATTATTTCACATTTTCCAAAACTTCGCCAATCAATGCTTCAAGCGATTCTTTCGCTTTTAAGAGATTGAGCTCTGCCAGTAATCTTTCGGAGTTAGCGTAGGAGGTTAAGGTTTTGGCTTTGGTATAATCGTCTAAAGTCGATTCTCCCTTCTCAAATTTGTAACGAAGGCCATCGCTCGCCGCTTTGTTATCTATATAGGTCTGCGCCTTAACCCTTAAATCGGCAGCCTCGCGAAGATATTCGAAATATGTTTTTTTAACTTCGGATTTCAAAAGGATATCGTATTCCTGGGCCTGATAAAATTTCTCATTATGTTCTTCTTTGGCCTGGCGCACCAGCGCTGGTGTACGGAATAAAATCCCTACGTTAAAATAGATCCCGAACTGTATACCGTTCAATGTATAGGGGTTTGCTGTATTATAACGGGCAGCATTGTTTGGGCTGTAATTGTAAGATGCGGTAAAGGCATCCAGATAGGTTGCCTTTGCAACACCAATTTTTGCCTTTGCACTGAGTTCGCTGGCTTTATACATTTTCCTTTTGGGATAATTTTTCAGGGCGAGATCAACATACTTTTCCAGTAGCTGGTAGTTGATATCTCCGATAAAACTCTCCTGCGCGTGGACGACATTTAAAGAAGCAAAAAGAAAAATAAAAAATAGGGCAATCCGGGTCATTGAATGTGGCATAAAACTAATTCCCTGTTAAAAGGGGGTATTTTTTAAGATACATTTCAAATCTAATTAAATAGAATGTTGTTTTCGTAAAAACTGGTATTTTTTTTTGTGCTTGTATTCGTTACCGTTTAAAGCAAAGTATGCGCTCAATCATCCGTTCAGCCAACCGCAACCGTTACAGCCAGTATTTCTGAAATGGAAAACACTGCTCCACAGACAAATTCATCTGCCGCGCCATAATAAACCGTTAACTTATCTCCTTCTACTACATGCCCGTTGGTAAAAACCACCTTTCCAAAAAATCCACTCAACTCATAAGGCTCTTTGGGAACCATAATTGGCTCGATGGTTCTGCCCAAAACAATGGCCGGGTTATCATAATCAAGCAGGAATGCTCCTAAACAGTACCGGTTCGCCTCGTCTGCTCCGTGATATATAGCCAGCCAGCCTTTTTCGGTCTTTATCGGGGCCGCGCCAGCACCAACCCTGGCACTGTCCCACATGCCCGGTCTCGTTTTGATGATGCATTTATGATTCCCCCAGTGTTCACCGTCGGGAGAGCTGCAAAGCCAGATGAAATTACCGCCTATTTCTTTCGAACTGGGACGATGTAAGGCAAAAAGTTTCCCACCTATTTTTTCGTCGAACAGCGCACAATCTTTATTGTGTGGCGGGAGCATCATCACCGGCAGCGAAAAATTCTTCCAGTCAGTAGTTTTGCGCAGGCCAACACCAACTCCTGATGCCGAAACCGCCGTGTAGGTGAGATAAAAGATACCTTCTATCTCCACTACCCTGCAATCTTCAATCCCGAAACGTTCTAATTCACCTTTTCCAAACAGCCCGGGGTATGCTTCGCTTTCAGAAAAATGGATCCCATCGTCGCTACTCAGCAGTCTCAGGTGCGAAATGGTAGTCAGGTAATCCAGCCCCCGATAGTTCATTACCCGGGCATCAGTTGCAATTAACTCCTGGTCGTTAAGTGGCACCGTTACGATTTCGAGCTTTCCCTGCTCATCCATTGTCGGGAAAAAGACAAAGCCCTCTTTGCTGGCAATGTTTTCTGCAACCCTTACCAGCAGCCAGGTTTTTCCTTCAAAACGGAACACACCGGGATTGAGCAGGCAAACAACCTGCAGGGATTTTCCATTGGGTGTAATGTCTTGGGGTAGTAAGATTGGGTTAGTCTGGAATCTCCTGGCGAGGTCTTTCATAAATGAAAAACAGCTACTGCATCGATAATGTTTTTAGCATCAGCACCAGGCAATTATTTTCCGGTTACAGATCCGCCACTACGATATCTTTACTGGTTTTGGGGCAACAGGTTTCTGTGTTTGATATAACCCAGCTTTCCCGACCTTTCTGCAACCATAAACTCTACAGCAGCAGGTACATCGTTTAGTATCCGGTAACGGATTTTGTATTTCTGGTTATAACTTAAATGGATGATAAGGTTATGCACTGTGGACCTTAGCCCGCATAAATCACGAAGATGAAGGTCTTGTAGTTCTTGTGCAGCACGCTGTAACCTATTGTTCATGATCCTGGCCAGCGCTGGATCTTGTCTGAATTCCGTCTCTAAAATAGCATTTACCGTAACCTTCATGGCACAAAATTACCATCTTCGGCACCATTTACAAATGCCTTCAGGGTAAGTAGCTGGAAACGAGAAACATTTTATTTATGCACAATTTGCAGCCTTAAAACAGGAGATAATGCATATTCAGCGCTTCTAATAAAACCTGCTTAAACCCTTATTCATAACCCTCAGAAAGCCTGCAACATCTGGTTTTAAGTTTGAATAATGACCAACAGTCAGCCTCCAATTGCCATAGATGAAAGTGATTCTATGCATTTTTCTGCTGATGACTGAAACGTCAAAAACCTGCAGGATATTTTCATATCCCGCAATGTTTTTAACTGAGCGCGCCGTCAATAATTTAATTTAGACGGTAATAAGTTCAACCTGCTTCATAACCTCTCCAAAGTCGTGCAACACATTTTCGATGTGCATTAACTGATGGTTCAGAAAACACATGGTAGCAGCAGCATTGTTGTGCATGCTGAATATATCTTTGATTTCACTTTCGTGTTCAATAAGTAAATAATAGAGCTTTTCGATCTGATCTCCAGATGTGAGCGGTAGCAAAGGGCCAACTACCCCTTTTTGAGCCGCAAAAGCGCCCAAGCCGCCATCCATCCAAACCTGTTTGGAGCTAAACAAAAAAAGCATACAGTCGAAACATTGCATTAAAGCGCTGTGGCGAATAAAATAGGCCATACCCGCCGCTCCCCTTCTGGTCGGGTTTCTTCTCCAGAACAGATCAAATTCATCACGTACCTGGCGTGCACTACTTACATGAAAAAATAGTGTAGAAAACAAATTCCCTACTGAAACCGATTCCTTTTTCATATGATGATAAACTGGGCGACTGATGCTCCAATTTGATCAATAAAATCCGGCTATCCATTTTTCAGGGATTAAATCTGCAGGTTTCTACACGAACAAGGGTATTTACGGGATAAAGATTAATTTAGGTTAGTAGTTAAAAGTTCCTTGCGTTCTTCCTGGGTTTCGATCCTTGGCAGCGGAATAGCAATGCGTACTTTAAAAAGATCCCCTACTAATTTAGACTGAAAATCTACATCCGCTCCATAAGCAAAACGAAGCCGGTCTCTGATATTCCTCAAACCTGCACCACTGCTGGCTGGTTTTGGCCTCAGATTAACACCGTTACTGGTCTCGATCACCAGCTCCTCATTCTCCACTACCGCACTGATCTGAATTTCGGCACTATCAGGGCTCACGTTTCCGTGTTTAAATATGTTCTCTACCAGGGTAAGTAATATCAGGGGAATAAAATGCAGTTCCATCACTTCATCTGCAAAATAAGTCATCACCGGAATCCCCATTTCTTTACGCAACTGGTAAAGGTAAATCAGTTTTTCTACCTGTTCAACCTCCGCTCCCAGTACTACTGTTTCTTCTAACTCTCCCGAGTCTACTGCATAGCGCATCATTTCCGACAAAGTCATTACAGCTTCGGAAGCATCGTGTGAAAGTTCTGAAACACTGTGATAAATAAAATCGAGTGTATTGAACAGAAAGTGTGGATTGATTTGCGCTTTCAGAAAATCGTTCTGTGCCTTGGAAAGAGAACGTTTCATTTTTTCTTCTTCGATTAGTTTTTCGAGCCGCTGCTTTTCCATTGCCGCTGTACGGGCACGTTCGGCAATAAAACCCCGCAAAAAGAAATACGCAGTTGAAAGGCCAAAAACATAAACCCAGCGATAGAGGATTTTACCCGTATAACTTCTGCTGAGGTTAAAACCTTCAGCACGGATGGCAAATTTATAATGAATCATTACCAAATCAACCGCAAAGTTGGTGAGCAGAAAACTCACAAAAAGAAACATCACCCCCAGTGGCAATTTCCAGATCACCGCATTTCTATCTTTTAACCCGGCAGGCAATATTACAAGCGCCGATAAGTAAAACATTCCAATGGTGAGGATATAGTGCGAAATATAGTTTACAGGGTGACCAAAGTCCCCAACCAATAAACCGATGGCGATCACCTCATAGGAAATAAAGATCGACCAGATCAGAATATGCATCCAATATTCTCCAAACCATGCTGAAATAGTTTTTTTCATGTGCTTTTTCCTTTCTAAATAGAATAGTACGGGTACTATATAAGTTCTTTTTTACGCCTGTTTCCCAGCCCTAGCTTTCATAAAAAAAAGTTATGAAAAAGCTAAAAATCACTTTGAGAACCAAAACTGTATTTATCTTTAAATCAGTTAAAAACCAGCAGCTAGCGTTCGGAACAACCCCTACCGACACTTCTAGTAGCACCTACTCAACAACAGCTACAGGCACTGGTCTAATTTCCTTCTAAACTTCATTTCAGGGCATCGGTTATCCCTTCCGTTTTGCCCTGAAAAGTTTTTTATCAACGAATTCGTTGAAGTATTTCCTGTAGTATTCTCCCACACTGATTTTGGTTCCATTCATCATCCGGATTGTATTCCCCTCAATGTAGTCGATATAATCCTGTGCAAGAATAAAGCTTCGCTGAAATTGCAGAAAGCCATCATGTGCCAGGAGCTTCCTCGATATCTCGCTAAGCGTTGTATAGGTTAATATACTTTTGTTCAGGGTATGTACCTGTACGTAATTCAGCTTACTTTCTACAGCAACAATATCGCTGTAGTTGACCTTAATCAGGCGGAGGTTTTCTTCCTTGCTCTTGATAAACATGAAATCATCATCCTCCGGTTTCTCCCCATCTGTTTTCTGAGGGAACAACCTGTTAAAAGTAACCATGAACTTGCCTAAGGAATATGGTTTTAGCAGAAACGCATCAGCTTCTGCTTCAAAAGCTTCAAAGGCGTATTGTTTATGGGCTGTAGTAAAGATTAGTTTGGTTGTTTTCTGTCGCACCACCTGTGCAAGCTCGATTCCGGTGATTCCAGGCATATCAACATCCAGCAGAATAAGGTCAACAGGGTCGCCAGCAGTTATTTCCATAAGTGCTTTAAGGGGATCTGTGTAACTCTTAACTAACTCCATTTGAGGAATGGTATCAATATACCGCTTTAGTCCTGCTACTGCATGGGGCTCATCATCAACTATTATACACTTATACATGCTCAGCCTTTTATTTCGGGATTAAAGATAGTGCTTTAAAGTTTTTCCTACAGATTTAGACTATCTATTTCCCGAAAATACAATGTTTAATGTAGAAAAGTGGTCTTTTTATAGAGACAATCGTTAAAATTCATGAAATTAATGTTGTAATTCAATCCAGACATGGACAATAGCAGCGCTTTATAAATTATTATCTGCGGTTTTAGCAGTACAATTTCTGAGAGCCGTTTTCCTATGTATCATCCTACAGCTTGAAATCAGTTAATACAAAAAAGGCCACCCATAAAGGATGGCCAATTCGTAATTTCTAAATCGTCCCGTTGATTTAATCTTACTTTATAAATTTAGTTATTTTTTGCTCAATCATGATTTAAAATGCCTGATTGTAAATTAATATGTATAATTTTTTTCTAAAATGTAAAACTCATAACCAGCACTCCAAAACACTGGAATGGTCTCACTATATCCAGTTGAAATAAAAAAGGGTAAACACTCGCATGTCCACCCTTCCTTTATCTAAAGTCATCACAAGTTAGACAAATACTACTTACGTGAACTGGATAGACAATCAAATTCATGTGCAACAAAAATAATGTTAATCTCTATTTTAACAGCAATAAATTCTCATATTCATTTTGACAAAAATCAAAATGTATGTAGCTTTAATTATGCGCAATTAAGAACTTTTAAACATACACGTTTAAACAAGCAGATCAGCCTAATCTTCTGGTCAAAAGTCCTGATAAAATTTATAGCAGCTTTTATACATATTACACGAGGTTTATTTATTTATTATTTGAAATCTGGTACAGGAAACAAATAACCGCCAAACAGGATATAAGCCCACAACAATGTCCAGAAGATGTTAAAAATCTGCGCGGTTACGAAAGTGAATGCCGGCCTGCCGCCCTGTAATTTTACCAGCGATGAAAATTTAGCTTCCATACCGATTGAGATAAAGGCAATGGCGAACCAAACGGTACGCAATCCGTTTAAGGTTGGCGCAACACTTTTTGCGGTTGCCGGCGACAGCAGGAAAGAGAATACCAGCGATGCGGCAACAAATCCCAGTACAAATTTCGGGAATCGCTCCCATACAATTTTAAGTCCCGGGCTTTCTGCTTTAACCAATACCTCGCCTTTTTCGCCTTTTGGTTTTTTATAGGCCCACCAGATGGCGATAAAAAACGCCGCTACCCCGATAAATACATTCTGCGAAAATTTAGCAATTACCCCGGCTTTAACCGCGATTGGCCCAACCAGATCGCCAGCTGCAGTAACCGTTGCAGTGGTATCTAATGTTCCGCCCAGCCAGGCACCGCCAATTACATCCGGAATATGAAAATACCTTACAGCCCAGGGTTGGATGATCATCATCGGGATGGCCATAATCAAAACCAGTGTAGTAACATAAGATAGCTTACGTTTATCGCCATTAATCGCGCCTGCGGCAACAATCGCTGCCGAAACTCCGCAAATGGACACGGCAGATGCTAAAATCACACCGAATTCATCATCCACTTTTAATTTACGGCTTAACCATAAGGAGAAAAACCAAACGGCTGTTACCACGATAACAGCCTGTACAATACCGGGTAAACCGGCTTTAATTAAATCGGCAGATAAAATGGTAGTACCCAAAATTACCAGACCGGTTTTGATGTAAAACTCAGAGCGAACGGCTTCTTTTAACCAATCGGGCAGCTTTACCACATTGCCCAAAAAGATACCGATAAGCAGGGCGAACACCACATATTCCAATCCGAAATAAGATACGTTTTTGTTGCCACCTATAATGAATGAAATAATAGCAAAAAAGTAAATGAGTGAAAAACCTGCAGCAAACCTGGCTACATTACCGCCTGAAAGGCCAATGGCAATAGCAGCAAGTGCCAGAAAAACTGCGCCTGTTTCTAAAATGAGTAATAAATTCTGGCCTGAAAGGATTTTACCAAAAAGGTCTTCGGAAGTAGCCCATTTGTAGGCAGGTAAAGTAATTGTAGTACCGTTATTGGTTAAATAAAGTACAGTGGCAATAATGATTGTTCCTAATATTACCGCCCACCAATCTTCGGTAAGCGATTGTAAAAATGTTTTTTTGTCGGGAGTTATACCTGCATCTGTTAAAGCTCCGGTAGTTCCCGTAGCACTGTTCTGTGTTGACATAGTTTTTCTCTGTGGTTATCTGATTTTTATGTTGAAAATATCTTTTAATACTTTTTTTGCGGCATTATAGCCACACATGCCATGCACGCCTCCTCCAGGCGGGGTAGACGACGAGCAGATGTACAAGCCTTTGGCAGAGGTTTTATATGGCGACCACCTTAAGGCCGGACGGGTAAACAATTGTCCGAGGTCTAATATTCCTCCGTTTATATCCCCGCCGATATAGTTTCGGTTATGCGCTTCCATCTGTTCGGTATTCATGGTGTGTTTTGCAAGGATTAAATCTTTAAAACCCGGGGCAAAACGTTCTACCTGACTTTCGATCAGACTTGTCATATCCTGTTTCGATCCGTTGGGAACATGGCAGTAGGCCCAGGCCGTTTGTTTTCCTTCGGGTGCACGCGATGGATCGAACAAACTCTGCTGTGCCAAAAGCACAAAAGGTTTTTCTGCCTGCCTGCCTTTACTGGTCATCAGTTCGCCTTCGGCTATTTCCTCGAAAGTATTGCCCAGGTGTATGGTTCCTGCGGTACGGCATGCTTCGGCAGTAAATGGAATATGTCCGTCCAGTGCCCAATCTACTTTAAACACCCCCATACCGTAACGGTAACGTTCGAGCTGCCATTTGTAAATACTGGAGAATTTATGCCCTGCGATCTGCAACAATTGTTTCGGGGTTACATCAAAAAGCACCGCATGGGCAGAAGGCAATTGATCCAAAGCAGTAACAAAGGTTCCGGTTTCGATTTTTCCGCCCAGCGATTTAAAGTAACCAGCCAATGCATCCGCAATAAATTTTGATCCGCCTTTGGGAATCGGCCAGCCTTTAAGGTGTCCGCTGGCCATTAATACCAAGCCAATGGCCGTAGTGCTTAAATTGCTTAGGGGTTGTATGGCATGTGCAGCCATTCCCGCAAAAAGTCCGCGGGCGTGCTTTTCTTTAAAGCGTTTTACAAAACCTGTAGCACTGCTCAGGGCTTTTAATCCAAAACCTGCCATTGCCAATGGGTGCTTAGGGAAATGTAAAGGTCCCAAAGCATCTTCATCAATCAGTGGCCATGCTGCTGTGATGTTTTCCATCAGGGAAGTATAGGTTTTGGCATCAGTACCCAAGTATTGAGCAGTTTTTTGGATGGAATGATCCAGTATGGCAGCACTACCATCATCAAAAGGATGGGCCGCAGCCAAAACAGGTTGCAGGTATTCCAATCCATGCTCAGCCAAAGGCAGGGTTTTAAAAAAGGGCGAAGCCAACGCCATGGGGTGAATAGCCGAACATACATCGTGCGTAAAGCCAGGCAAAGTGAGTTCGGCCGAGCTGAGTCCGCCCCCAATCACCTCTTTACCTTCTATTATCAAAACGGAAAGCCCCTGTTGCTGCAAAAGGATAGCCGCAGCCAGTCCGTTTGGCCCCGATCCTACTACAATTGCATCATAATCCCGTTTTTCTGGTTTCATTTGGTTATTTTATGGTTTCCGGTTTAAATAAAACGGTTCCGTCATTTTTGATCTGCCATGCAGTAATTGGATTCATGTGGTAACCACCCAGGTTTACGCCACGGGCTTCTACCAATTGTGCAAAAGTGGGCTGTAAATAGCCGGTTTCGTCGGTAACGCGGCTTAAGATTTCAGTAGCCTCGCCTTTCCAATTCCACAGGTGCCTAAAATAAGTATGTGCCTTACTGAGCACTGGCTCCTGCAAATGGGCCAACTGCCACGTTTTTCCGGCATCGGTACTTACTTCTACCTTTTCTACCTTCCCCCTGCCACTCCATGCAATTCCACGTATTTCTACCCAGCCCTTATTTACCTGTTGCGGGTAAGATGGATAGGTAATAATGGAACGCGCATCCAGCTCAAAGCTAAACATTCTGATTTTATCTTTTACCGCGTAAGTATATTTTGACGTTTCTTCCCTGGTCATGTAGGGTTCTTCCGAAAGTTCGATACGCCTTAGCCATTTAATGTTCATATTGCCTTCAAAACCGGGCAAAAGCAGCCTGATGGGATAACCCTGCTCGGGCCGTATGGCTTCACCGTTCTGTGCATAAACTATCATGGCATCATCCCAGGCTTTTGCAATCGGGATGGTGCGGGTCATTACGGCAGCATCCGAGCCTTCGGCCAAAAACCATTTGGCTTTATCGCTAATGCCCACTTCGTTAAATATGGTTGATAGCATTACGCCCGTCCACTCGCTTTGACTGGTTAGGCCTAAAATATCTTGCAGAGTCATTTCGGTTTTGCCCGTACGGAAGTTACCAGCGCATTCGATAAAACAGGTACGGGTAACAGATGGAAATCTTTTGATATCGGCAAGGTTAAACTTCATCGGGTTATCGACCAGACCATGGATCAGCAGTTCGTGTTTTGCCGGGTCGATGGTTGGAATACCTGCATGATGGCGTTCAAAATGAAGATCGGCCGGGGTAGTGGTACTGTGCAGATCCTGCAAAGGGGTACGCGAAGAAATATCGGAAGGTTTACGTACCGGCTGCTCAAATGTTGAGCGTTTACCCAAAGGGCTTGGCCCGGGGCCTACGATTTTGGTTGGATCGTCGGCAATATCCGGCAGCGTAGTTGTTTCAGTTTGTATTTCATCAGCAAACAGCGATTGTACAGGCAAAACTGCAGCAGCAATTACTCCTCCCAATAAAGTACGCCTGCTGATTTTACCAGTGGCTATTTCCTGATTATTATTCCTGCTCTTTTCCATTACTTTATTTCGGGGCCTCCTTTACGATCGTCCATAATAAACAGTTTTTTAGCTGGCATTACTACTTTGTACAGGTTTTTGGCATCGAGCACCAAATCTGCTTTGATAATTTTGTTGGCATTGAGCAGATAGGCCGTTATGCTGTAAACCTCATCATTACTTAAGGATCCGGGAAGATTGTAAGGCATGGCGCGGCGCATATAATCGAACAAAGTTGTGGCATAAGGCCAGTAATTGCCGATGGTTTTTGACTTGCTGGTGGCCGATGTATCGCCTACCAAAGCATTCCCAGGGAGTTTTACGCCGGACTTTTCGGTACCCTCAGCACCATGGCATACGGCGCATTTAAGCGCATACAATGTCTTGCCCTTTTTTACATCGCCCTGCCCTGCCGGCAATCCCTTCCCATCCGGACGAACGTCGATATCCCAGGCTGCGATTTCCTGAGTGGTAGCCGGCCGGCCAAAACCAAATTTAGCCGGCCGCTTTAAGCTGTCAGTTAAGGGCAATTGAGCCTGCATGGGTACGAATGCCGTTTTTAGCGACATCAATAACAAGGCTACAGGAAATGCCAGTATGAGAACCGTTTTTTTGTTCATCGCCTTAATATTTACCTGCACTCAAAGTGCTCTTTGGTAATACATATTGCCTGTCGTAACGATCGAGCACCACGTAAATAGAATCTTTACGTTCGTTAATACCCGAAAGGATCACCCTCGAACCATCAGTAGTATCGTATTTAAGCACCATGCGATGACGTTTTACTTCTCTTGGTTTTTCAGCAAACTCACGATCCCTGCGGGTAGACCAGGCCGCTTTATCAATCATTTTGTTTTCATCGCCAATGTGCTCCCATGCAGCTTTACTGATCCAGTTATCTTCTTTTGGCTTCGCTTCTTTCGTCTTATCAGCACCTTTGCGACCACCTCTTAAAGCCATCACATTTTTATCCTGCAGGTAAAGTACTTTATCTACAGTATCGGCATAATAATGAAACGCCCTTTGTCCTCCGGCAACACCACTGATTTCGAAAGTCCGCTGAATATCGCGCATCGGGCTACCCCCACCGTTTGACGGATCGATAAGCACCGGACGGTTAATTTTGAAAGTCAGGGTGGTCCAGTTTTCGAAAGTAGCCTCTTGCCAGCGGGTAGAATCGAGCGGATTAAATGGAATCGCTTCTCCGTTGATTTTAAACTCGGTTATGTGGTAATTCCCTCTCAGTTTTTGCACACCAGCAGTTGCGGGTTGTTTATAGGGATCGTATTTAAAATTAATTACCTCGGTATAGGTAAGCACGCCGAAAAAAATCACAAAAGTGAGCACCTTTAAGGTAATGCGACTGTATTTAAGCCATGGTTTCCTGAAATCGGGATAAATCCTGAAGGGAACGGTATATCGTTCGAGAATGAGCAGGTTGTATAATTTAGGAAAATCGTCGGCTGCGATAAACAAGCCGAGCAGCACAAAATAAAAGGCATACACGTGTACACCACCATCGTAGGCATAATTTACAAAGGTGATATCGCCCAGCGCAGCTGCTAAAAGTATAGCTCCATAAGTACTGGTTTTCCGGAAGAAAAGCATCACGCCGGCAACAATTTCGACCACACCACCAAAAACCTGATACCATGGCACTACACCAACCGAAAGCCAGTATATTTTTTGGGCAGTAAAATCGCCAAAATTACTGTTGAGCAAGCCCAATGATGGGTATGGCATCTGTGTGGGAAAAAGCTTGGTAAAACCGAAACCAATAATACCGATTCCGGCGCGGTAACGCACCACCACCCTGATCCAGTAGTAAAGGATATGATAAGATTTGCTTTTGCGGTCGAAAGCAGTCCAGATCAGTGCACCTAGCAGGGCAAATATCAGTGCAATACCCCAATCTATATAATCGGCCAGGAAGCTTCTTTTTGGAGGTAAAGCTGCGCTACGGTCGCTTTTGGCTTCAGCTTTTTTAACATCAGCCTTTTCTGCTTTATTTTTCTTCGCACCGTCTTTTTTAGCAGTTTCATCGCCAGATGGAGCGTCGGTAATATCGCGCGAGCGCTGTCCACCAAAAAGTGATAAAAAACTGGGCTGGAAACGCGCGATATCGTATAGATCGCGGTAATGCGGTCGCGACCAATCTAAGGTAAAAACGTTTTTATACCAGTTGGCAGAAAACGGGATAGAAATGGTCAGGAAGAAAATAAACAGCACGCGGAAGCCAAATTTCTTTGACCATGACCATGGCTTTTTAGCCTCAGCATGCTGCGCTGTTGCTTCGTTTTCTATATCCTGTTGTTTTATTTCAGACATAACATTAAGCTTTTTTATAGTTTAAGTGCTTTGCGACGGCTAAGCTTTAATGGATATTTTTTATCGATTTTGTTCAGTACCACATAAATAGAATCGCGGCGCTGGTTGGTGCCCGAAAGGATCACCGTAGCGCTATCAGGACGGCTATAATTTAACCGCAACTGCTCGCCTTTGTAATGTGGATTTTTATTATCCAGTAGCAGTACATGCTTTACCGAATCGACAGTGTAACTGTAATAATGTCTTCCGGCGGTACCCGCCAGCTCATAATTGCGGTCTTTATCGTTTTTGAATACCTGCTCGTAATTTGCCGAATCGACAATTACCTTCCGATCGGAGCGTACACTAATGGTTGCCCATTTCTCGAATACCACATCTTTCCAGCGGATTGAATCTGCGGTAGCATAAGGCAGTACACGACCGTTGATCCTGAATTCGCTTACATTGTAAATACCGGCAGCTTTGGCCAGTCCTTTGCCCCGCGGAAACTGGTAAGGATCATGATGAAAACCCGAATAGGTTTTAAAACCATAAAGGAAAACAAAAAAGAAAATAACCACAGTTTTCAGCACCAACCGCAAGGTTTTGGTTTTACCTACAAAATGTGGCTTAAAACTATTCGGTGCTGTTGCCCGCTCGAGCGATACGAGATTATAAATCCGCTGTGCATCGAACCACAGTACGAACAGTGCAAAAGTGATCAGGTAAGTGGCATACACAAATTCGCCGCCTTCGTAAGCCAGGTTGGAGATAAAAACATTTCCGGTAAACACCAGAATAATTGCTGCCCCAATGGTTGCTGTTTTGCGGAAGAACAATAATAAACCGGCGAGGATTTCTATTGCACCTAAAAATGCCTCGTAAGAAGGTACAATACCCAAACTCATCGAAAATATTTTCCAGTCGGTAAAATCGCCGTAACTGGTATTTAAATTACTGATGGACGGGAAAGGTGCCTGTAGCGGGAAGAATTTGATAAAGCCATAACCGATGATGCCGATGGCCAAACGGTAACGTACCACCACCCTTAACCAATAATACAAGCGGTTGTAATCGATGTTTTGATATTTTGTTCTACCCCAGGCCAATGCACCGGTTAAGGCAATTGCCGCAACAATGATCCAATTGATAAAACTATCGGCACCGGGAAGAAATTTCGCCGATAAACGGCTAAGGTTAAAAATATCGCCATAGCTGATGTGAAACCAGTTAAACCCAAAAAAAACAATTTTAAAAAAATCGACGCTTAAAGGAATAGCCTGAAGGATAAAAAAGAGGAAAAAGAACCTGAATATCAGCTTTTCCCTATCAGTCCATGCAGGTGGCGACGGTATATTCGTGTTGCTCATTGCTTTATTTTTTAAGATTATCGGTTGGAAGCAGGATTAGCTGATTTGCGGGCTTCTTTAATTACCAGTCTTTTGGCCAGATCGTATTTCTGACCTGCTGCGAGGAAGAAAAATGGTCCGTTCGAAGCAGTAAAATCTTCTCGGTTGTTTACCACATGTTTTTCGCCACTGTTGATGATGGTATTGTAATCGTAAATGGCCACAAAAGAATGTCCGAGCACCTGCAAGGTATCGCGCTGCACCAGAATGGCCGTTGCTTCATTTAAGCCAATGCCAATAAAATCGGGTGCCTTACGGATAAAATCAACCAGATCGTACTGGCGGTTGCGCACCAATAAGTGCTGATCGATAGCCGAATATTTAAGGAAACCCAGTCCCTGGGTGTGATCGCCCACCAAAACCTGTGCGCCTTTGGTATCACCTCTCCACAAAAAAGAACCAATAATACTGGCCCCGGCCGAGCTGCCCGCAACTACGCCTCCCCTGTTCAGCACATCAATAAAGGCCTGATGGGTAAGCGTGTTGAGGTATGAATCGGCAATGCGCCACTGACGACCACCTTCAAAATAAACTGCCGTTGCATTTTTTAAGGGCGCGATGAATTTCTCGCTATTGGCCTCCTTAAAATCGCTGGTATGGAAAAGCGTTACATTCTTAATCCCCGTTTGACGTTTTACCTCTTCCACCCCTTTTTTATCATAAGCCGCCGAATCGCCTGAAGCGGTAGTAACTACAACCAATACGGCTTTATCTTTACCTCCGGCCAGTTCGGTAAATTTCTCCCAGATATCGCGTTGCGAACCCACATTACCGCCAATAATGAGCAGACTCCCTTTTTCGGGGCCGTGCCTGGTATCGGATTTTTTTACCGTAATGGGCGATGATTGGGCAAAGGCCGAATAACCAAATGCGGTTAGGGCCAAGAGCAAAATGCTAAGTTTTTTCATGATCAATATTTTTAATAACCTGGATTACGGTTTGCTCCCCCTAATTGCGGGTCAACCAATGTTTCGTTATAAGGTATCGGAAAAAGGTAGAGGTGTTTATCGGGCAGGGCCAATACCGTTTGTGCACGGTCTGTGCGCACCAGGTTGAACCAGCGGTCGGCTTCGAATGGAAATTCTACCTGACGTTCTTTTTCAAGCGCCAATAAAATATCACTTAAAGTAGCTGCTGTAGTTACACCAATACCTGCGCGGCTCCGTACCGCATTTAAATCGGTTTGAGCGCTGTTTGTACCAATCAGATTGCCCTGTTGTGCCCTGGCTTCCGAACGGATGAGGTATAATTCGGCAATACGGATTACATAAGCGGGGTCTGTGCCCAGTGGATTACGGTAATACAATTTGCCATACCATAAATTGCCAGGAGGCGCTGTTTGCGCAATTAAGGCATTGCGGTTACCACCAATGGTTGCATTGTTTAACAAAGCAACCAAAGCATCATTTGGCGACCACTCCCTACGTCCGCCCAAAGCGGGTGGCAACCACCAGTTGCTGTGCCCGTTGGTATTCGATGTAGTATAGGCCAGCTCAAGTATCGACTCACTTGTAGTAACGGCATTATTGGCAAAAAATGCACTGTAAGGTACCACAAGCGAATAATTTGCATTGTCGCCGATTACCGAAGTGGCAAACTGCTCGGCCAGCGCCCAGTTTTTCTGATAAAGGTAAAACCTGGCTTTTAGTGCTTGTACCGTACGCAAACTAACACGGTTGCGGTTTACAGCAGTTGGCACTAAAGTTTCGGCAGTGTTTAAATCTTTTAACACTTGTGCGTAAGTATCGGCTAAGCTGCTGCGCGGAATACCGCTATTATCTGATGAGGTATTGGTTGGTTTTAAGATCAGCTGTACACCGCCCCAACCACGTACCAGATCGAAATATGCCAGCGCGCGTACAAAATATGCTTCGCCAAGGTACTGATTCTTTAGGGTTGTGGTTAGCAATGGATCGGTAACAGCTGGTACCTTATCAATAATATAATTGGCCTGCGATATGGTTTTGTAAATGGCTGTCCATGCCGACTGTACATAACCGTTGGTAGCAGAAGTAAGGTGTTTGGTAATCTCGTTAGGGTCAGACTGTGAGCCCGACCATTGGATATCTCCGGCAGATAAATACGAAAGTGCCGGAAAATTTGATCCGTAATAACTGTTGGCTGCCAAAAGGTTAAATAAACCATTTGCCGCAGTAGCCGCAGTACCGGCATTGATAATGGCCTGATCCTGATCTACCTGCAACTGGGGCTGTACCTCCAGAAACTTTTTGCAGGATGTAAACAGGATGATGACTGCGAGTATGTATATAACTTTTTTCATTTGATTATCGGTTTAAAAGGTAATGTTTGCACCTATCTGGAAAGTACGTGGTACGGGTGGCGTACCTAAATCGTAACCGAGTACGGTAGCCGATGAAGAGACATTGATCTCCGGATCCGGACCTTTGTATTTAGTCCACAACCAAAGATTTGAGCCGCTTGCGTAAATCCTCACCGAATTCATCCTTGCTTTTTTGATAAATTCTTTAGGCAGGTTGTAACCCAGGGTTACATTGCTCAGGCGCAGGAAAGAACCATCCTCGATGTTGCGACTGGTTGGGCTTAAAGTATAATTCTGTCCGTAAGCAGTAAGCCTTGGCATATTGGTAATATCGCCGGGTTTCTGCCAGCGGTCTAATTGGTACACATCCATTGCCCTGTTGGCATCGCGGGTACCGCCACCTTCCAGAAAATAGTTGTTGTTGTTATACACTTTGTTGCCATAAACGAAGTTGAAAAACACCGATAAATCGAAACCTTTGTAGCTGAGGTTATTGGTTAAACCACCGTTAAATTTCGGCAGTGCATTACCCACCGGAACAATATCATTTGCATTGATTACGCCATTTTTGTCGGCATCTTCATACACTGCATTTCCGGTCTGCGGATCAACATAAAGCTGGTTGTATACAAAGAAAGTGTACATCGATAAACCCTGAACCATGCGTTCGGCGGCATAAGCGGCAACCACTGGTGTAGGCAGTTTTTCTATTTTATTGATGTTGCGCGAAATATTGAAATTGGTACTCCATTTAAATGCGCCATCGAGGTTAATGCTGCTGATGTTCAGTTCCAGGCCTTTATTGCTCATTTCACCGGCATTGGTAAGGATTGATGAAAAGCCTTTGCTCGAAGCCAGGGGCAGATTAAGCAACAGGTTACTGGTATATTTATCGTAAACATCACCACTTAATGTAAGCCTGTCTTTAAAGAAACTTAAATCGAAACCAATGTTGGCCTGACGGGTGCTCTCCCATTTCAGATCGGGATTAGCCAATTGCGATGGCACTGTACCCGGATTGTTCAGGTAGTTGGCACCAGCGCCCCATAAACCGCGTGAGGCAAAATCGTTTATGCCGTTCTTGTTTCCGGTTACCCCGATACTTCCACGGAGTTTTAAATCCGAAATTACGGCAACATCCTTTAAGAAATTCTCTTTTTTAACACGCCAGGCCAGACCTGCTGAAGGGAAATATCCCCATTGGTGATTGGCTCCAAAACGCGAAGAACCATCGGCCCTTACACTGAATACTGCATAATATTTCCCTCCGTAGTTGTAATTTACACGGGCAAAAAATGAAGACAATTTATACTGTGTTTCTGAAGCAGATGAAGTAGTGGTAGCTGCAGAGGCAATTTGCTGGAACGAATCGTTCGGGAAATTGGTACCCTGTGCCAGCGTTTGGTTGGAAATTGATCCCTGTAACGAATTACCGATCAAAGCCCCAAAAGTATGGTTGCCGCTAACGTGGTTGTAGTTTAAGGTCTGTTCGTTTGTCCAGATGGTATTATTGCTAACGCTTGAAGTACCCAGGTTTTTGTTGGCAATACCCAGGTTAGTTAAGCTGTTCCAGTACTGAAACTCATTATACTGGTTATAATCAACACTCCAGCTGGTTTTAAAGGTTAAATCTTTGGTAATATTCACCTCACCGTACAGGTTACTGATTAACCTGTTACTGGTACTGTTCATGTTGGTATTGTTCAGCAGTATATCCAGGTTATCAAAACCTGCCCACTTACCTGGCGTACCATCGGCATTAAATTCGGGCAGATAGGTTGGGGTATGCAGGGCCGACTGTAAAATACCGCCCTGTGGGCCATCGCCTACCCGTGCATTGGTACGGTAAGTTTGGGTAAGAATGTTACTGGTACCGATTTTTACGTAATCGTTTATTTTTTGATCGAGGTTCAATTTAAAGCTTCCCCGTCTGAAATCATTCGTTTTAAGGGTAGCTTCCTGTTTATTTAAGCCTCCACCAAGATAATAGGTGGTTTTATCGTTACCACCTGAAACAGAAATATCGTAGTTCTGCAAAAGGCCGGTGCGGAAAGCTTTATTCAAACGGTCGTAAGTATTTTGATCCTGTGGCAAACCACGTGGTGCAGGCGAAGCGGTAGGATTATCGGTTAATGCCCTGAAAGGCTGGAACCTGTAAGTAGTAGCCGGACTTGTTCCGTTTGCAGCAGCAATGGCGATGGCATCGGTGTTTGAATTGCGGTAAAATTCGTTAATCAGTTCGGCATGCTGAGGTCCTGTAACCAGTTCCCATAGTTTTGGTGCTTTTGCCACACCTACATAAGCACTTAAACTTACTTTCGGCGCAGTGTTGTATTTACCACGTTTGGTGGTAATTACGATTACGCCATTGGCTGCACGTGCACCATAAATGGCCGTTGCATCGGCATCTTTTAAAACGGTAACACTTTCAATATCATCCGGACTGATATCGGATAGCGGGTTATTGGCCTGCCCCTGGGTAGTAATGCGTTGTAATGATCCGCTGTTTACATACACACCATCAATTACATACAAAGGATCGTTACTGGCATTGATTGAAGTTGTACCACGGATACGGATAAACATTCCATCGCCGGGAACCCCCGTAGAAGTACTTACCTGCAAACCAGGCGCTTTACCCTGCAACTGCTCGGCAAAAGTAGCGGTTGGTTTAGCACGAACTTCATCAACTGCAATGGTAGAAACCGAACCGGTTAACGACTTTCTGGTCTGCGTACCATAGCCTACTACCACTACATCATTTAACTGGCTGTTTACTTCTTTTAGCCTGATGGTTGTGGGGCTGGTACTTACTACAATCTCTTTGGTTTCGTAGCCAACCGAACTTAATATTAAGGTATAAGGCAATTTCTGACCGGTTACAAAAACGAATTTTCCATCACCATCGGTAGAAACCACGTGTGTAACACCTTTAATGCGAACAACTACGCCGGGCAAAGGCTGTTTGGTTAAAGAGTCGATTACCACACCTGCCAATTTGGAATTAATGAGTGGTGGTGGCTCAACCTGGGCAAAAATTTTAAGTGGAACGGCCAGCACAGTTAGGAGCAAAAAGAGGCTGGCCAATAAGAATGGTTTTTTCTTATGGAGAAATATTTCCATATTTAACGGGTTTTATGTTAATGGTTCAATTCATTGGATAAAGCTGGATGGGTATCAGTGCGTGATTGGCGTTACAGAACTGATATTCCATGGTAACCGGCGAGGCTTCCTTGCCGGTTCTTTTTTGGGCAATAATTTTAACACATATTTAAGGGGAATTGGTGGTCAGGTTTTAAGGTGCTACAGGTTTTAACCCATAACCATTCTGGGAAATTCAAAATCAACAACAGCACATATTCCCATGTAGATAGCTATTTAAAACAGCACGGTTAAGCTTAATATCAGCGGTAGAGTAGATTTTGGGTGTTGTTGTTGCATTCATGATCAGCGCAAACATATTGATTAATATTTAATCTACAAAATCCATAGACTAACTATTAATAATGTTACACGCATTATTTTATACCTTGAAGCGTGTTGGGTTTGACAGGCTTGCCCGGTTTTCTAAAATTTAATGCGGCACTTATTTAAAACGCATTTTGGGATAATTTAATAATGAAAGCCGATACTTATAGATTATTTACAGGGAGGTTAATCGAGTAAGAAGCAGGGGATTAGTTTCCCTGCTGTCTCCTCACACCACCGTACGTACCGTTCGGTATACGGCGGTTTGTCAGAATAACTTCGTTTGGTGTGTCGTTTTCCAATAGTAATAATTA